>ERZ1046876.106-NODE-106-length-67365-cov-7.837379_pt1 | contig 67365 bp, 54 predicted proteins | sample MGYA00383094_ERZ1046876 | MGnify/ENA primary metagenome ERZ1046876 (study PRJEB29581, sample SAMEA5548364) | metagenome | biome: marine; feature: coastal; material: water | depth 50 m | study: Short-term variability in the microbial, nano- and picoplankton...
GTTGCGCTAATCGTTGGAATGATCCTTCAAAAAAATTATTGGTTTCTTCATTAGGAATTGTTGATCCAGAAACAAATGAGACCTGGATGATTGATGCCACACCTGACTTTACTGAACAATTTGAAATATTAACTAAAAATAGTTTAAATACTTTTAAGGGAATTTTACTAACACATGCCCATATAGGCCACTATACAGGATTGATTCATTTAGGCAGAGAAGTAATGGGAACAAAATCAGTTCCAGTTTATACCATGCCAAAAATGAAGAATTATTTAGAATCTAATGGCCCATGGAGTCAACTAGTAAAGCTTGAAAATATAGAACTAAAGATGCTAAGTGATGGAAACACCATAAATTTAAATCATAGAATAAAAGTTACACCTTTTCTTGTGCCTCACCGTGATGAATTTTCTGAAACGGTTGGCTACAGGATTGAAGGACCAAAAAAATCAATAATATTTATACCTGATATAGATAAATGGTCTAAATGGGAAAAAGATATTGTAAAAATTGTGGATGAAAATGATTTTGCCTTTTTAGATGGATCTTTTTTTCAAAATGGAGAAATTCCTGGAAGAGATATGTCTGAAATACCTCATCCTTTTATAATTGAATCACTAGATAAATTGAAATCATCAAAAAAAACATCTAAAGTTCACTTTATTCATCTAAATCATACTAACCCAGCTTTAATTGAGGATTCTAATGCTCATCAACAAGTAATTAAGGCTGGATTTAATATTGCACAACCAAAACAGGTCATTACTTTTTAGGTAATTTTTGTTAAAAAATTTATTTTATATATTTTTACTAACAACTTTGATCTTGATAGCTTGCAAGGAAGAAAACAATAAGAATAATCTAGGACTTATTCCCCTACCTTCTAAAATTGAAATAGCTTCTGGTAAAACATTAGTAGATAATCAATGGTCAATTAAGCATAATAATAATCACACAGATCTTGATTATTTAAAAGATTTATTAACACAAAGTCTTAATAATCATAAAATCACTTTAAATAAATATTCTAACAAAACCATTTCATTAGTAATTAGAACTGATGATGGCTTAAATGATGAAGACTATATCCTTAATATTCATAAAGATAAAATTTTAATTATTGCTAGCTCGCCAAATGGTATTTTTTATGGAATTCAAACATTTAACCAACTTTTAGATTCTTCCGAAAGGTCAAAGAATGGCCTTTTACTACCAAATATAAATATTGTAGATCAACCAAGATTCAAATGGCGTGGTATGCACTTAGATGTTGGTCGACATTTTTTTGATATTTCATTTATAAAAAAATATATCGACTATATTGCAATGCACAAAATGAATATTTTTCATTGGCATCTAACTGAAGATCAAGGTTGGAGAATTAAAATTAATGCTTATCCAAAATTAACTGAAATAGGTGCATATAGAGATGAAACTCTCATAGGTAGTTATTATGATAAACCTCACAAGTACGATGGTATAAAATATGGCGGATTTTATACAAAAAAAGATATTCAAGAAGTAATTGAATATGCACGTAAAAGATATGTAACTGTTGTTCCTGAAATTGAAATGCCAGGTCATAGCTTAGCTGCCCTTGCTGCTTACCCTGAATTATCATGCACTGATCAAAAGCATGCTGTTGCAAAAATTTGGGGTGTTCACAAAGAGATATTTTGTGCAGGAAAAGAATCTACTTTTATTTTTTTGGAAACAGTTTTAACAGAAGTTGCTGAAATGTTTCCAGGCCCTTTTATTCATATCGGAGGTGATGAGGCGCCTAAAGATAGATGGGAAAAACATGCCTTAGACCAAAAACGAATCATTGATGAAAATTTAAAAGATGAACATGAACTTCAATCTTACTTTATAAAACGTATTGAAAATATTTTGTCAAAGCTAGACAAAAGGCTTATAGGGTGGGATGAAATTTTAGAAGGTGGTTTGGCACCGGGTGCAATTGTACAATCATGGAGAGGTATGGATGGAGGTATTGTTGCAGCAAATGCCAAACATGAGGTAATTATGTCTCCGACTTCACATGCATATTTTGATTATTATCAATCTGAAGATAAAGACAAAGAGCCTTTAGCTATAGGGGGCTTTTTATCTTTAGAGAAAGTATATGAATTTGAACCTATACCAGAGGATATTGAACCAGAAAAAATTAAATATATTTTAGGTGGTCAAGGTAATGTCTGGACTGAATATATCAATACACCTCAGAAAGTTGAATACATGGCTATTCCAAGGATGAGTGCAATGGCTGAAGTACTATGGTCTAAAAAAAGTGATAGAGATTTTGAAAGTTTTAAAGAAAGAATGAAATGGCAATATAAAAGATTAGACTCAATGAAAGTCAATTATAGAAAAGACAGCTAAAATCTAATTAGATCTCCAAACTATTTTTTTATTAATTACTATTTCTGTTAGTAAAGTAAATAAAATATTAACCAGCACAGATATGCCAATAAACCAAGTCCATACAACATTTATATTATTTAGATAAAATACAATCAGAAGACTTGATATTAAACCTACTATCAGACTTATAGAATTAAATTTGATATTAAACTTATTTAGTAAAAACAACCCTAATAGTCCACCATAAGTATAAGAAGCTATTTGCAATCCAATAATAACCACTGAAGAATCTCCTTCATCGAAAAGCAAAGCTATTAGAATAAGTAGCATTCCCCATATAAAACTAATTAATCTTGATTTTTTTAAAGAAGATTTTCCATTTAGCCAATCTGAAACCGTTGAAGAAGCTAATGAATTGATTGATGAGCTTAGTGTAGACATAGCTGCAGAAAGTACTCCTGCTAAAAGAAGTCCTTTTATTCCTATGGGTAAATAATTAATAATAAAAGTTGTGAATTCTCTATCTTTTTGAATTGTTATACCATCCATCACTAAGTAGATAAGTGATCCTGCAAATAAAAAAATCACAAATTGAATAAAAACAAATATTCCACTACCAATCATTGCTTTTTTTGCTGAAACTAAATTCTTTGTACCGAGCAATCTTTGCACCATCATATAATCAACACCATGTGAAGAAAATGATAGTAATGCCCCGCCAAGTATAGCACTTATAAAATAATATGGATCATCTAAAGCATCACCATAAAAATTGATTATAGCTAACTTCCCATTACTTTCAAGATCAAATAAAATATTCTGCAATGGTAAATCAAGATAATTAAAAGCAGCAATTATTGAAATAATTCCACCAAATAAATAAAGTATAAATTGAATAGTATCAATCCAAACAATAGTTTTAATACCACCACTTAATGTATATACTAAAGTTATAAAGCCTATAATTAGGACAGAAAATGGAAGTGACCATCCTGTAATTACTTGAACAACAACTGAAGTTGCTAAAAAACGTACCCCATCAGCTAAAACTCTGGTTATCAAAAATATTCCAGACGCAATTTTCTGAACATTATGTCCAAAATTATTACCAATTACTTCATAAATAGATGTTATACCTGAATTAAAATACTGGGGCAATAATATAAAGCTAACTAAAATTCGACCAATGATATATCCTAATGCCAATTGAAGAAAAAACCAATTATCCCTATAAGCTAAACCTGGTACACTAATAAATGTTAACACTGATGTTTCTGTAGCAACAATTGAGAACATTGCAACTATCCAAGGTATATTTCTTCCTCCTAAAAAATAGTCTTCTGATGAACTATTTAATCTTCCCTGTAAAATCCCATATAGTGAAAACCCTAAAAGAAAAAAGATAATAATTGCAAGATCAAACCAATGCATGGCTATTTATTAATAGGATGAAAAGAATAAAATAAAACTCCATCAAACAGTGAACCATCAGAACGAAAGTAATATTCCATAAAATCCATAATAACTGTTTTTCCATATTCTGATGAGGCATGTATAATATTTTTATTATTAACTATCATACCTTCATGTGCAACTATTAAACCTGTATCAAAATATGATTCTTTTACAAATGCGACTCCTGTGATAACAGGTAATTTGCTAATAATATCTGAAGTTATTTTATCACTTGGTATATAATTAATAGTTGTAGATTTTTTCCAACCTAAGTCTAAAAACTCTTTTCCATTAGCTTTTTGGTTCAAAGTGATACTAATACTTTTTAATTTTTCAGATGAAACCAGATTATTTGTAATATTTTTAGTTGAAGGATTTTCTTCTATTCGATCAGATGTATAGTGCCACCTGCTCTTATAAGTTGGAAGTGATTTACCTGTAGAGTTTGGTTTATAATGAATTTGAATTAATTTTAATTTAGCATCACTCCAGCTTTGACTTTGGACACTAGCAAGGCTTGTTAAAATATGAACAGTGCAATCTGAAACATCTAATCTAAATATTGGATCATTATCTACTCCTCCCTCTTCACCAAGACAAAATAACTCATAGGGTTTACCGACTTGCCATAAAGAAAATGCCAATAAGCGATCATGGAAATCTGGATACTTTTCATGAAATTTTGGTAAAATTATAGATATTTCATCTTCTGATAAAGTCCAAGGTTTCGGAAGTGTATCTATCCATTCTGTTTTAGTACAAGAATTTGTAAAAAATAAAAAATAAAAAATAAATTTTGAAAACAACTTACTTTTAAAATCTAATCCCATTTTTTACGCCATAATAAATTTGGATTAACCTCTGTTAACCCTAAAGATTTATAAACATCTGAATGAATTTTTTGTCTATAATCATAATAATTTGGGTCTTTATATGATCTATTAGGGTGAACTGCATTTGTTAATAAAATAACAAATACTTGATGCTTTGGGTCTATCCATAAAGATGTACCCGTAAACCCTGTATGTCCAAAACCACTATCAGAAATGTATACTCCACCTGATGCTTTTCCTTGTGGCGTATCCCAACCCAACGCACGAGAGCTTCCTTCTAATAAATCTGCTCGAATAGTAAATAAATTTACGGTTTGACTATTAAATATTCGTCTCCAACCATATATACCATTATTTAACATCATTTGTGAGAAGGTAGCCAGGTCTCTTGCACTCGAAAATAGTCCTGCATGTCCAGCAACACCACCTAGACTATATGCGTTCTCATCATGAACAAATCCACGAATAGTTTTATTATAAACTTTACTAAACTCTGTAGGAACAATTCTTTTCATTCTACTTTTAGGAGGATTAAAGTATGTAGAATTCATTCCTAAAGGGTTAAAAATGAGTGAATCTGTAAATAAATCAAGGCTGGTTTCTGAAACTGCTTCAACAACTTTACCAAGTGTAATAAGACCGATATCAGAATAAATTGTTTTTTCTTCTAAGTTATATACTGGTTCAGTATTCATGACAGAATCCAAAATTGCTTCTTTTGGTTTATTCATCTTAAAGTATTCTTTAAATGGTGGTAGACCAGCAGTATGGGTTATAAGATGTCTAATTGTGGTATTTGATTTTTGTTTAAAATAGTTTTTCTGTTCTCCTTTAAACTCTGGTAAATATTTAACCACTTTATCATCAAGAGATATTTTATTTTGGTCAACGAGTAACATTACTGAAGATGTAGTAGCAATAACTTTTGTTATTGATGCCAAATCATAAATATCACCTCGAGTCACTTTTTCTTTTTTATCATAAGTATGATATCCAAAAGCTTCATGAATAAATATTTTACCGTCTTTACTCGCAATCAGTACTCCGCCTGGGAAGGCAGAGTCTTTGACAGCATCTGATAAAGATTTTTGTATACTTTTAATATTCACAGAAATTTCATCTGCACGTATACGCTTTAATTCTTTGCCTGGTTTCCAATTTGAGTCTCTTTTAGGCCATTGTTTGCCAACAACATTTATACCATCTCCTACTTTAGCTACACCAGGTATAGTTACTGGAAGAATTCCTGAAATATTTGAATTACCAATTAAAGCATTCCCTACTGCTTTCTGAAGTAATGTACTTCCTTTATAGGCACATATATATACTGGAGCGTCTTTAAAATCTTGAATTAAATAGGGACTACCAAAACTAGTAATAATCATTCTATTGGTTTTTTTTATTAATTTATTAATAAAAATTGCTTCAACTTCTGGAAGATATATTTCATCTTTATGTTCTACAGGGTTTGCAAATGCATTGAGTAAAACTAAAGCATCTTTAGGAATTTGATCTAATATGTAATCTGCAACAACTAGACTATCAGATTTATCTATTTGAAAAGATTTAACTTTCCTGCCAGCCATTTTTATTTGTTTTGTGAGATCACTTTCAGTGTGATTATTTGCTCCATCATAAAGATCAATAAGGTATATGACCTCATCTACATCTGGTTGTAAAGGAAGTAAATTATTTTTATCTACTACGAGGGTGATAGATCTTTGAGCAATTTCAGCTGCTAACTTAAAGTTTTTTTGTCTACCAATATGCGTATAAGTGTCTTTCATCGATATCATACGATTATTATGAAGGCCTAACTTTTCTTTCATTTTTAATACTTTTAATGCAGATGTATTTATTCTCTCTTCACTAATAATACCATCTAAAACAGCTTTCTCTATGTAATCTATTGAACGCTTTAAATCCATATTTTGAATAATAATATCTGATCCTGCATTAATAGTCTCAAGTAAAGCATATTTATCAGAATAATTTTTTACTATTCCACCCATGCGCATTGCATCAGTTATAACTGCACCTTCAAACTCTAGTTTGGTTTTAAGTATATCTTGAATCCAAAATTTAGATAAAGTTGCTGGGTTTTCAGCATGCTCTTGAAAATCTGGTGCATTCACATGGGCTACCATAACTGCATCAACACCAGCAACAATAACTTTTTTAAATGGTTCTAACTCAACAGTCCACAACCTTGTTGAATCACTTGGTATCTGAGCCAGGGATGAATGAGAGTCAGTTTCAGTATCTCCATGACCAGGAAAATGTTTTGCTGTTGCTAACATACCATTATTTTGAAGACCTTTTATATATTCAATTGAATAACGATAAACTGAATCTGGATCTTCGCCAAAAGAACGTGTATTAATAATTGGATTTTTTGGGTTATTATTAACATCTACGACCGGTGAAAGATTAAAATGTATTCCTACAGCTCTACTTTCCTCAGCTGAAATCCTTCCAGCCTCATATGCATATAAGGCATCGCCTGTAGCAGCAATAGCCATCATTGGGGGTAGTGTAACTGCGCCATCAAAACGTCTACCTAATCCCGATTCAATATCTGCATCAACAAGAATTGGCACTTTTGAGTTCTTTTGCATTTCGTTTAAAATAATTAAAGAAGTACCCGCATCTCCAAACCAGATATGAAGGACTCCAATGCCATCAGATTTAATATAGTTTTGTAAATCTATCCATTTTTGGCTTTCAAAATTGAAAAAGTTTAAATTGATAGACACAACCATCATTTGAGAAATCTTTTCTCTTAATGTAAGTTTACCTAAAGTATTTTCTGCCCAATTATCCTTGGAAGATAAATTTATAGGTCCTGCACAACCTGTAAAAAAGATTGATAAAATGATTAAATATTTGCGTATAAACATCATATAAAAATTAACTGAACTTATCTAATAACTCTTTAACTTTTATTTCACGAATTAATAAGTAGGTTTTAAGTTTGAAAGCACTATGGAATTAAAAGAAAATAGGTTTTAGTTTTGAAGGTTTTAGCCATTGATGCAGGAGCAACCAAAGTTTCTGGAGCTATTGTTGATAAAATTAATAAAGATACATTCAATTTGGATGAAGCAGCTATTGAAATTCAATATAGAGATCATCCAAATTTTAATGCAAGCTTCACAAGGACTAACCTTAAGGATCAATACCAAAATATAAAAATAAGTGATCTAGAAATTCAGCAAGGCAATGTTTATATGGATTGCATTATTGATTTAATTAAGCATTTTACCTCAAAGGCACCCTTAAAGATTGGAATTGCTACAGCAGGTATTAAAGATATGAATAATCGCGGTATAACTATTATGGCAAACGGTCCTAGAATGCCTGAATATTTAAATTATATAGAATCAAAAATAAATCAATCTGTCTATCCATTAGAAAGCGATGCAAACATGTGTGTTTGGGGAGAAGAATATGCACTAGATGGTTCACTTAGAAATATAAATAATGCTTATTATTTAGGTGGTGGTACAGGTACTGCTGATGGATTGAAATTAAAAAGCAAATTGGTTCCATTTGATCAAATTTCAAGTTGGATAGCAAAAACTATAGAACTGAAAACAAGAAATGGAGAGTCATTAGAGAGCTATACCTCTATGTCAGGAATTAATAAATTAATTAATAGATTAACTAGTCATGATATTGGGAAGATTATTAGCGAATTACTTTTTGAAAGAATTTCAACAATATATTCTGGATGGAATAATCAATACCAAATAAATCGATCAATTATATCTACTCATCCATATATGAATATATTACTCGATCAAATAATCATTGGACAAAGACTATCTATTTTCCTTCAAAGTAAAATAGGCAATGATATATATAATTATATAGTTTCTGGATTAAAAGATCAATGTTCAAAAGCTAATCCTATAGTTAAAGCACACTTCATAAAGGATGAAAACTTGATTACAAAAAGAATACTACTTTCAAAGCTAAGAGAGGCTCCTATCCTTGGTATGGGTGCTAAAATTTGGATGGAAAATTGTTAATACCAAATGAAATTCCTAGAAAAGAGCCTAAAGTTAGAATAGGTATTATACTACCTAGTGACGGTATAAAAATACTTAGATGCTCATTTTCAGATCCTCAATGTTATGAAATTGAAACCAGTGCTAAAATCCTCCCTTCATGCAAAAATAAAAAAGAATTAAATATTGAGATTAATGATAATAACATTATAATTCCTGAGCTTTCACTAAAGGATAAAAGTATTAAGCTTATTCCATCTATTCTTGATGAAAATCCATTTGTTAAGATTAATGAAGTTCCAGCTGGACGAGGTTTCCATTGGGAGAAAAAAATTGATCTATCTTACTGGGGAACTATTGAGTTCTCATATTTTAAAAAAAATATTATGGTCATCAATGAATTGCCTCTGGAAAAGTATTTAAAATGTGTTGCTACTTCAGAAATGAGTGCAATCTGTCCACAAGAATTTTTAAAAGCTCAGTATATAGTTGCTAGATCATGGCTTTTAGCAAATATTGAACGTAAACACATACATCTTGGTTTTGATATATGCAATGATGATTGTTGTCAGCGTTATCAGGGAATTTTGAATACCACAAAAACGTCAAATGAAATAGCTGATTTAACTTTTGGCCAAGTGATTACTTATGAGAATAAAATTTGCGATGCTCGTTACTCAAAATCATGTGGAGGCATTACTGAAAATTTTGAGAATGTTTGGGTTGGAAATAAAATCTCATATCTCAATTCAATTAATGATACGAATTCTAAAGGTATTTCGTATTGCAGCACAGATATTATTCCAGAGTCTTCACTTAAAACTTACATAGGTACTGTTGATGAAGAAGGAAAATATTACAGATGGATTTACAGGATTAATAACAAGGACTTAATTTCTTCTTTAAAGATCAATTTTAGATTAGATGTAAAAAAAGTTTTAGCTATTAACCCTACTAAAATAGGAGCTTCTGGCAGAATTATTAGACTTGAAATTATATTCCTCAATATTGAAGATAGTACTCAAAATATTGAAATTAACTCAGAATATGAAATTAGAAAAATTCTTTCACCCACTTTTTTGTATAGCTCAGCTTTTACCGTTAATAAAATTAATGATGAATTTATTTTAGAAGGAAAAGGATGGGGACATGGAGTTGGATTATGTCAGATTGGTGCTTTGGGTATGGCTTTATCAAAAAAAGGAGCTAAATTAATTTTAAACCATTATTACCCTGGTGCAAAAATAAATACTATTTATAATAAATGATGAAAAATATTAAAACCCAAGGTTGGTCATGGGTTCCTTCCATATACTATGCTGAAGGACTTCCTTATGCGATTGTAATAATTGTTTCAACTATAATGTATAAAAATTTAGGTCTTACCAATACTGAAATTGCACTATATACCAGTTGGTTATACTTACCTTGGGTTATAAAACCATTGTGGAGTCCTTTAGTTGAAATTCTAAAAACAAATCGTTTTTGGATTATATCGATGCAAATTATAATTGGAAGCTGTCTAGCAGGTATTGCCCTAACACTTCCCTCTTCAAATTTTTTACAATATTCTTTAGCATTCATGTGGCTTTTAGCATTTAGTTCGGCAACACATGATATAGCTGTTGATGGTTTTTATATGATGGCTTTGCCTTCTAAAAGTCAAGCATGGTTCATTGGTATTAGAAATACATTTTACCGATTTGCAATATTAACAGGACAAGGGTTAATTGTGATTCTTGCTGGCGTATTTCAAAATTGGACTGGCGATATCTTTCGTGCATGGTCAATATTATTTATGTGTTTATCAATTTTATTTTTAATATTTGGATTATACCACTCATGGCGCTTACCTCATCCAATATCTGATTCTTTAAAACAGAATTTGAATATTAATAAAATATTTCAAAATTATTTTAAGATCTTTAAATCATTTTTTACCAAACCTAATGCTATAGCTGCTATTTCATTTATGCTACTTTATCGTTTAGGAGAAGCACAACTATCAAAGATAGCCCCCCTTTTCATGTTAGATTCAATTGATAATGGTGGTCTCGGATTATCAAATATTCAATTAGGGTTTATAAATGGAACGATTGGCCTTATTTTACTTACTCTCGGTGGTATTCTCGGTGGATTTCTAATTTCAAAGCATGGATTAAAACATTGGATTTTCTGGATGGCAATTGCAATGAAATTTCCAGATTTTGTTTATGTTTATATGGCTTCAGCACAACCTGAAAGCTTTTTATTAATATCATCTCTTGTTGCTATTGAACAATTTGGCTATGGATTTGGTTTTACAGCTTATCTAGTATATACAATGCTTTATTCTGAAGGAAAACATAAAACTGCTCATTATGCTATATGCACAGGCTTTATGGCTCTAGGAATGATGCTCCCTGGGATGATGAGTGGAATCCTACAAGATATACTAGGTTATCAAACCTTTTTTATTTGGATTATTATTACTACAATTCCTGGAATCTTAATCATAAAACTATTAAAAATTAAATGAATGAATCAAACAAACGTCTATTTGCACTAGATACTTTTCGTGGAGCTACAATCATGCTAATGATTTTAGTTAATAATCCTGGAACTTGGTCTCATATTTATTCACCATTAAGACATGCCAAATGGCATGGTTGTACACTAACAGATTTAGTCTTTCCATTCTTTTTATTTATTATGGGCGTGGCCATGCGTTTTACATTTGAAAAATATGAAATATGTAATAAATATGGTCCACTCTACAAGAAAGTCTTTTCACGGTCAATTACTATTTTTATTCTAGGATTATTACTAAATGCATTTCCTTTCATTCGACAAGATTGGGATTGGTCTTCATTAAGGATATTGGGTGTTTTGCAGCGTATTGCTTTAGTTTATTTATTCGCAAGTATTATTGTAATTAAACTCGATATTAAAGGGATCATAAAAACATCTACTTTCTTACTATTTGGTTATTGGTTAGTATTATATTTATCTGGACTGATTAATGGAGTAGAACCATATGCCCTAAATTCTAATTTAGTTTTATATGTAGATAAGTTTATTTTAGGTGAAAGTCATTTATGGACTGGAAATGGTATTCCTTTTGACCCTGAAGGTTTATTAAGCACTATACCTGCAATTGTAACAACACTTATTGGCTTTTTAGTTGGAACAATGATAAAAACTGCAACTGATCAAAGAGATAATTGTCAAAAAATGGCTATTCTAGGATCTATATTTATAATAATTGGTTGGATATGGGGATTATTCTTTCCCGTAAATAAAGCTTTATGGACAAGCTCTTATGTCCTATTCACCGTAGGAATTGGAATATTAATTTTAACAAGTATGATATGGCTTATTGATATTAAAAAGATTCATAAATGGGCAAAACCTTTTATTGTGTATGGATCGAATTCAATTTTCATTTTTGTAATTTCTGGAATATGGACAAAAATTCTCTTAAATATTAATTTCAATCTAAATGGTAAAATAATTTCAGGGTATTCATACTTATACCAAACTATATTTATGCCTTTAGCTATAGATACGAATAGTTCTTTACTATTTGCATTATTTCATATTGTTATATTTTGGATAATACTTGCATTAATGTATAAAAAAAGAATTTTTATTAAAGTATAAATTTATCCATCAAATTATCTTCTTAAAGAAAAATAAATTGAAGATAAAATGATTAAAGCACCAATTATATAATTAGTCACATTAATCAATTTTGAAAAAAAGATAATCTCAATAAGAAGTCCTAAAGGGATGACTAAATTATTCATAACGGCTAAAGTACCATTGCTCACTAAAACTGAACCACGGTTCCACAAGTAATAACCTAATCCAGACGCAATAGCCCCTAACCATAATACTAGTAACCATTGTGTTATGGATTTTGGATAGGTTAAAGAATCTATCATAATTAATGAGCCTAAAGATGCTATTATTATTGCACCAAAATAAAAATAAACAAATTCATTTAAATTATAATCCAGACTTGAATTATTTTTAATATATCTTCTATAAAGAACCTGTCCTAAAGCAAAAGAAAAATTTGCTCCTTGAATTAATACAAATCCTTTAACATCTAATAATTGAACATCTGTTATTCTAATAATTAATGAACCTATTACACTTAATATGCTTAAGCATAAAAAGAACTTCTTGATTTTTTTTTGAAAAAAATCTGAAACTATTGTCACATAAATTGGCGTAAAAATTGTAAATAACAATATTTTCTCTACATTGATAAAACTAAAAGCATTTAAATAAAAACTGTACATAAATCCAATTTGAATAGCACCAATACCTGTAATTTGTATCATTCTTTTTTTACTGATTTTTATATCAGCAAATGGTAAAAAAATCAAAAATGAAATAATAAGCCTTAGTAGAGAGAGACTCCAAGGATCAATTGTAGAAGATAAATAATTACCAATAATACTAAATGATAATGCCCAAATAATTGTTGAAATAATAAGAAAAATCATATACTCAATCTAAAATTAAGCAAAGCTAAAACCTTTAAAATTTATATTTTTAGTTCAAAGCATCAAAAAGATAACTGTACTTTATCACGAATGATTTAGTACTGTTGGCAATTGGAATCCCATCATAGTCCTGAGATTGATTATAAACAATATAAAGACCTGTTGCTGCTGATTGTTGCCAAATAAATCGCCAGTTCATAGAATATTGATCAGATTGATTATTATATTGGAGTAAAGATTGAATATATATTTTTGGTGTAATTGCGTATGTTAAACGAGATCGAATCAAATGCGTAATGAAATCACCTTCAGGCAGATTTACATCATTATATTTAGATATTACCTCAGAAGTAAATCGATCTCCAAATCTATAACGTAATGTTGTGTCCGTATTTTTTCTTTTTCCACTAAAAAATCCACCGGTTTTATTTACTATAATTATACTAAATGGTTTGGTAAGGTTAGTATTAGTTCTAATATGTAATTCTTTATTGTCATATGTGCCTTTTGGGACAATAACATCCGATACAATTGGAAAAGCTTCTTCAACACCTTCTTTTGTAAAATTAATCCCTGTATCAATTCGGAAACCATTACGGAATTCCCAATGGTTATCAATATGTAAAAATCCCGTTTGTTGGAAGCCATTATCTAACTTCCAATAACCCCAATATGTAATATGAGGTCTAAGTTCTAATAATCCAAATAAATCATTAGGGCGGGTACGGTTTAAAATTCTAAATAAAACTTTTCTATAGCCCAAACGTTTAACAAACCCCATCCCAGGATTAAAATTTTCTCCTACTTCAGAATATCTAATCTGATTTGTAAATGACTTCGTATTTCGATTTGCTTCAAGAACATATGCGTAAGTATTTTTATTTTCAATATTTTGGGCAGGATCTGTTATAGCAGCAAATGCAGTTAATTGGATCGCTTCTCCAATTCCAAGGGCACCATCAAAAGAATATGCATTATTAGTATAGCCGTTATCTCCTAAACCTTGACGATTTGTTACCATAGCGCCAAAATGTGTCCGGTTTGGTAATTCTTTTCGTAAACGGAGAATACTATAATTATCTCCATCAGAAACATCTTTTACTTTTTTAGTACGCATATTTAATGCGCCTACTTTCATTCCTCCAATATTTCCGGTTAACCGTCCACCACCTAATATGGGAACTTGTTTACCATTAACAATTCCAATTCTACGGCTAAAAAACATTTCAATATCTGGCCCATAATACGTGTTTTCACCAGCGGAAAAAAGTCCAGCATTCTCTAAAAAGAACCCTCTTTTTTCAGGAAAAAATAAACTAAATCTATCCAAGTTAATTTGTTGCTCATCAGCTTCAACTTGAGCAAAGTCAGTATTGTATGTTAGATCTAAAGTCAAACTTGATGTCAATCCAACTTTAGCATCTAAACCAAAATCATTATTGGAACTACTAAAAGAGTCTTCTCCTTTGACATCATTATTATTACCAAGTATGTAGGGCATAACTTTTAAATTTCTACTTGATGGCACATTTATCCCTTTAATTATTCCAGCCAAAGCTAAACGATTCAAACTAAATTGTCTTGGTATCGGTGACCAAAAAACATGTTCACTACGCCTTGCTATTGTTCGTTGAAAATTTGCACCCCATGTTTGATTTTTTTTGCTTGAAAAACGTAATGTTTTAAATGGAATAGCAAATTCTGCACTCCAACCAAAATCTCCAATCTTAGTTTTTACTTCCCAAGCAGCATCCCAATTAATATTAAAGTTTGCACCAATCCCTACCGATTGTCTAGTACTACTTATGGACATTCCTTCACCACCGCCACTAACTTGGGCATCATATTCAATCCCACCTGCATTAGTACCGAAAACAAATCCGTTTTGTTGATCTTGATATGTATCAAGCACAAACATAAAACTATCTGTATTATTCAATGGAGCATCTCTTCTAGTATCAGTTATAACAATTTTATTTGGCTCTGAATCATAACAAACTACAGAAACATAAAAAGTCTCTTCCGAATACATAATCTTAACTATAGTTTGTTCAGTTGATGGAGTGCCTTCATCAGGTGATTTCTGAGTAAAGGTTTTAATTGCTGATATACCTTCCCAAGCTTCATCATTTATAACTTCACCATCAATATTTGGCAAGGTTTTTGCTTCACTAACCAATGAACTGTTTTGTGAAAATAAATTTCCAAAAAATAATGATAAAACAAATTTATTCAGAATATTAATAATTAACCCTTTCCATTATTTATTAATTACACTAATTAAAAGCATCAAATAAGTATGAATATTTTAATGCGAATGATTTTGTACTCTTATTAATCGGTATTCCATCATAATCTTGAGTTTGATTATAAACTAGGTATAAACCAGTCGCAGCTGATTGTTGCCAAATAAATCTCCAATTCATAGACCATTGATCTGATTGATTATTATATTGTAGTAACGTTTGAATATATGTTTTTGCCGTAATTGCGTAAGTTAAACGAGACCTAATGAGTCTAGTCGTAAATTTGCCATTCTTTAGTTCAACTTTATTATAGTTATAACTAAACTCAGATGTAAAGCGATCTTTATAACGAAAACGAATGGTTGGTGTCATATTTATTCGATTTCCTCCAAAAAAACCTCCAAACCGATTCATAGAACTAAAACTTATTGGTTTTGATCTATTTGTCATAATCATAATTTGTGCTTCTTTATCATCATATGAACCATTTTCTATATTGACTCCATCAGAAACCTCAAATGTTTCTAAAACACCTTCTTTAACTAAATTTATACCAGTATGTATTTCAAATCCTGAACGAAATTCCCAATGATTATCAATATGCCAACGTCCTGATTCATGAAAACCATTAAGTTTCCAATAACCATCATAATTAATATGTGGTCGAAGCTCTAAAAGACCAAATTTATTTTCTGGTCTAATTCTTGTAAAAATACGAGCCGACCATTTTCTATAATTGTCACGTTTAAGGTATCCCATTTCTGGATTAAAGTTTGCACCTACTTCAGCATAAGAGACTGAACTTGAAATTGCTTTAGTATCTCTAGCTCCTTCTAACCTAAAAGCATAAGCATTCTCTTTCTTTAAGCCAGGTGTATCTGTCAAACCTGCAAAAGCAATAATTTTATTTAACTCTCCAATACCTAACTGGGCATCAATAGCATAAGATTGATTAATATAGCCATCATGACCTTTATGGTCTAAAGCTGTATACATTCCTCCAATGTGAGTTCGATTTGGTAATTCTTTTTTTAGTCGAAAAACCGAATAATTATTTTGATCGGTAACGTTTTTAACTTCATCTGTCACCATAGATAAAATTCCTACCTTCATCCCGGATAAGGTCCCTGTCAACCTTCCTCCTCCAATAATTGGAACCGGAATACCGTCAGTGCCAACACCAATTCTTCTACTAAAAAACATTTCAATATCAGGTCCTGAATAACCACCACCAGATCCAACAGAGAATAAGCCTGCATTTTCAAGAAAGAAGGCTCTTTTTTCTGGGAAAAAAAGGCTGAATCGATCTAGATTAATCTGTTGTTCATCTGCTTCAACTTGTGCGAAATCCGTATTGTAAGTGAGGTCTAAAGTCATTGATGATCCTATACTAACCTTAGCATCCATACCAAAGTTACTATCTTCACTATTAGTAGTTGTTTCATCGATTATGTTATTTTTTTGACTTAAAATATAGGGCATAATTTTAGTGTTTCGTGAATTTGGAACATTGATATTTTTAATTGTACCTGCAGATAGAAGACGGTTCATTGTAAACTGCCTTGAGATAGGTGACCAATGTGCTTCTTCTTTTCTTCTAGCAATTACCCTTTCAAAATTAATTCCCCATGATTGGTTTTTATCTTTTTTATATCTAAGAGTTTTAAATGGAATTGCAAATTCAGCACTCCAACCATAATCACCTTTTTCCGTTTTGACTTCCCAAACAGCATCCCAATTGACGTTAAATCCTCCTCCACTTCCAATACTAAAACGTCTGCTGGTACTTCCACCTTCTCCACCTCCAGTAATCTGTGCATCAAATTCAATACCAGCAGGATTTGTTCCAAAAAGATAACCAGTTTGAAAATCTTTAAAAGTATCTATTATAAAAGAAAAACTATCGGAATTATTTAAAGAGGCATCTCTTCGAGTGTCTGAAATTATAATTTCATCAGGGCTATTATCGTAAGCAACTACCGAAACAAAGAAGTATTTTTCTGAATATAAAACTTTAACTACTGTTTTTTCAGAAATATAGTCACCCTCGTCAGGTGTTTTCTGATAAAATGTACTTATTTCTTCAACATTATTCCAAACAGGGTCATTAATAACATCGCCATCTATATTTGGTTCAACATTAGTTTTTATTGCGGATGTTGTTAGTTGACCTAAAATTAAACTTGGGATAAATAATAAAAAAATGATTCTGAACATTATATTAATTCCTATTTATTTATATCTTATCTAGGGCTTGAGCCATATTTATACAATTTGATGTAACGCCACCTAAATCATGTGATGTGAAAGTAACATTTACTTTACACCAACCAATAATTAGATCAGGATGATGATTATTTTTTTCAGCAATTTTAGCTAATACATTAACAAAATCAATCCCACTCATATAATCATCAAAATGAAATTCTTTAATTATACAATTATCTACAAATACCCATTCTTCCATTAAATCTAGATTAGACTGAATTTCAGAATCAGTAAGCAAACCCATAAGTTCCTCCTCCTATTTTGGAATTGCTGGAAGTAATTTACGAAAAGCTACACGTAACCAAATAACTGAAATCATCGTAGCCATTAATCCAGAAATAACCATAGCATACCAAATCCATTCAATTGGTTTATTTAAAATATTAGTAAAATAATATGCTAATGGGCCTGCAACTCCAATAACACGAATAATAGTAATAATTAATGAAGGCATACCTAATCCTATGCCTTGAAGTATCCGTCCTATTGATAGACCAATGGCAATAAAAGGAAAAATAATTGATATATTCCTTAAATATCCAATAGAAATAGATTTTATACTTGATTCTGTTGTAAATAAAGCTACTACATTTGGTGCAAAGGTATAAAGAATTACCGCGCCAATGCTTGTTATTATTACTGCACGAGAAATACCGTATTTTGTTATAAATTTAATTTTCTCAGTTTCATTAGCTCCATAGAACATCCCAACCATTGTTGTCAAAGCTGATGCGATTCCCATTATAGGTAAAAATACAATCATATCTATTCTACCGCCAATTTGATATGCCGCAACTGCTCCAGTTGAATACGTAACAAGAATTCTATTAAAAAATAATTGTCCTAAAGACATAACAATAAATGACATTGATGATGGAATCCCAACCTTTATAATATCTCCAATAATAAATTTTGATGGCGAAAAATCACTCATTTTAAATCGCACATAGGAATGTTTTTTAATAAATAACATGAATGTAAAAATTATAAAAACAATCATTTGACTAATTGTCGTAGCCCATGCTGCTCCAACAACTCCAAAGTCTAAATAAAAAATAAAAATAGGATCTAAAATGATATTAAAAACAGTTCCTAACCCTGCTAAAATCATAGGAAGTTTCATATCTCCTTCACCGGCAAGTATTGATCGGAAAAAAGCTGATAAAATTCCAAAAGATAATCCATAACAACTAACTTTAAGATAGTTCCAAGCATTAGGTAAAACATTTGGCGTGCAACCCATAAATGTTAATATTTCTTTACCATAGATCAAACCTAAGGCACTAAGTATTATACTTATAAGAACGGCAATAACAATAGAATGTTCTGCTGCATTATCTGCATTAACTTTATCCTCAGATCCTATAAATCTTGCAATGGATGCAGTGACACCACTACCTAAGCCAAAAGATAAACCCATTACTAAAAAAAAGATTGGCATATTAAAAGCCACAGCAGCGATTGCTTCACCGCCAAGTTTCCCAATAAAAAACATATCAACTAAAGAATAAAGTGTTTGGATGCCCATTCCAGCAATAATTGGTATTGCAAGTGTCCACATGGATTTTGATGGGTTATCCAAAAAAGACTGCAGTCTTGAATGCCTTTTATTTTCTTGGATCATTAGCCTTGAATTTAAAGAAAATTATATAGCTGATTTAGTTAATTATCAATTCTATTTATAAATAGATTCTATTAAAAAGGCCAAATTATAGGAATCAATAATATTGCCAATAGCCAGAATATTATTGATAGTGGCATACCAACTTTAATAAAATCAGAAAATTTATATCCACCTGGACCATATACCATCAAATTAGTTTGGTAACCTACTGGAGTAATAAAAGAAGCTGATGCTGCAAAACATACAGCAAAAATAAACGGTCGTGGATCAATTCCTATTTGATTGGTTACCGCCATAACAATTGGTGTCATAATAATTGCAGTAGCAGTATTTGAGGAAACTTCAGTCAAAATCATTGTTATTAAATAAATTAACCCTAATAAGATATAAGGTTGAACATCAGTTGAAAAACCAACTACAGTATTCGATATCAATTCACCTATAAAAGTGGCCGTACCTGTTGATTCAATTACAATCCCTAGAGGAATAAGAGCTGCAATCAATATTATTACTTGCCAGTGGATTGATTGATAAGCTTCATTTGGAGAAATTATTTTAAACATTAATAGAATAACTGCGCTTATTATAGCTCCTTTTAATATTGGAAGAATACCAAATGCAGCTAAAATAATTGTAGAAATAATTGCAAGAATGCTTACCCACCAATACCTGGACTTAACTAGTTCAGCTTGAACTTCACCCAATAAAATAAAATCACCATTAATCGCTAATTTATCTATTTGTTTTCTTCTACCATAAATTAGTAGAGTATCATAAGTGTGCAAGATAACATGAGCAACTTTTTTTCTAATAATTGAGCCATCACGTCGAATCGCAAGAATAAATGTTCTAAATCTTTTTCTAAAATTACTTTGCATTAAAGTTTTACCAATAATGTCTGACTTATCTGTAAGCATACACTCCATTAAAACATTATCTTCTTGCTCTAATTCTTTTTGGGTCAGTTTTTCATCAGTAAGTAGTGAAATTTTTTCAACTTCTTTCATTCGAAGAAAATTTTCTACGGCACCCTTTACAAATAAAATATCACCTGATTGAATAATCTCTTCGCCAACTTTTGTTGATATTAGATGACCCTCCCTCTGTATATCTAAGACCATAACATCATAATTTTGATTTATATTTCGTTCACGACAAGTTTTACCAACTAATGGCGAATCATTAGAAATTTTCATTTCGGTTAAATAGCCTGCCATATGGTAACTTTTTGTTAAACTTGAAGTAATTGTTCTTGAAGGAAGAATCAATGGTGCAACCCAAATTATATATGCTAATCCAATAATTAACGGAATCCAACCATAACGTGCAAATTCAAACATACCCAAGGCTTCTCCACCATTATCAATGTAAATAGCATTAACTAAAAGATTAGTAGACGTACCTACTAAAGTAAGCGTCCCACCCATTATAGCAGCATAGCTTAACGGTATTAATAATTTTGATGGACTTATTTTATATTGATGAGCTAACCTTATAGTTACAGGCATAAAAATTGCAACAATAGCTGTATTATTCATTAGTGCACTTGCAATTCCAATAGTCAAAAGATAAACACCCAAACCTAGATTACGTGATCGTGAAACAAGTTTGTTAATTCTAATAATTAAATATTCTAATAAACGAGTTTTTTGTAATGCATGACTAAGTATAAATAACAAACCTATTGTAATAACTGCAGGGTTTGCGAATCCTGATATTGCTTCTTCTGGTGTCAAAAATTTTCCTAATAGTAAAATACTTAAAATAAGTAAAGCAGTTACATCTAGAGGAAATTTTTCAGTAACAAAAAGAGAAAAAGCTAATACGATAAGTGATAGTACAATTAATATTTCAAAACTCATTATAATCTCAATAATAGTTCAAAATTGAATTATATCTGAACTTCATCAATTTGATCAGGATCAAGATGCTCTTCAGCATATTTTAAATAAATTTTATCCTTAACAAATATATCAAAAAGGTCAACATCAATATGTGCATCATTCTTCATAAAACCAAGTATTCTCATCGCTTGGCTTAAAGTTTTACCTTTTTTATATGGTCGATCTTTAGCTGTAAGTGCTTCAAAAATATCTGCAATAGCCATTATTCGAGCTTGTACAGACATTTCATCCTTAGTTAGTCCTTTTGGATAACCTGTGCCATCTAATTTTTCATGATGTCCACCAGCAAATTCAGGAACATTTTTTAGATGTTTTGGATAAGGTAGCTCTTCTAACATATTTATTGTTACTACAATATGATCATTGATTACTTTTCTTTCTTCAGCTGTAAGTGTTCCTCGAGGAATAGTCAAATTATAAACCTCATCTTCAGACAAAAAGTTCTCCATTCTCCCATTAGGTTTCCAACGATAGTTAGAAATAGCATGCACACGATCTTTCTTGTCACCTGACATAAATTCACCACCAATATTAGATTCCTTGATGAATTCTATATCGCTTTTTAATACTCGAATCTTCTTAGAATATTCACTTTTAAGAATTTTTATCTTATTTAATTTTTCGTCTTTTGAAAGTGATGCATCTCGCTCTACTTTTAATTCTCTTTTGAGAGATTTAATCTGTTCATCTCTTTTAAGAGCAGCAAAACGAGTTTCAACTTCATTCACTCTATCATAAATGGTCTCAAGTTTTGTTGATTTATCTACTACAAACTCTGGAGTTGCAACTTTACCACAATCATGAAGCCAAGCTGCAATTTTTAATTCATACATTTCTTTATCAGTGAAAGAAATATCCGCAAAAGGGCCATCAATAGTATCCTGAACTGCTTTTGCTAATAACATAGTTATTTCTGGAACTCGAGCACAATGACCGCCTGTATATGGTGACTTTGCATCAATTGCTGATGCAATAAGTTTAATGAATGATTCAAATAAAGCTTCAAGATCCTTAATTAAATTTTTGTTTGTGATTGCAACCGCAGCCTGACTAGCAAGTGCTTCTACCATCTCTTGAACATCTGATGCAAATGAAATAATTTTTTTTGAATTTTGAGATTGTGCATTCAATAATTGGAGAACACCAATAATTTCATCTTCATGGTTTTTCAATGGAACTGTAAGAAATGATTGTGAATGATAGCCAGTTTTTTCATCAAACATTTTAGTCCCTGAAAAATCAAAACCTTTGGCCTTATATGCATCTGATATATTAACTGTTTCTCCCGTAAGACCTACATAAGCTGCAATCATTGATTTATTAGGCTTTCCTTTTTCATCATAAAGTTTTACAGGATAGAATGGTATATCTTTCCCTGAAGTTCCTCCCATATGAAAACTAAGAGAATCTGTCATCATAATTTCAAAGCGTAGACGATTATCATTTGTCATCATATATAATGTGCCACCATCAGAGTTAGCAATTCTTTTAGCTTCAATTAAAATCATTTCCAAAAGCTTGGACATATTTTTTTCTTTTGAAAGAGCCAAGCCAATATTAGCTAAATTGCCAACTTGCTTTTCAAGTGAATGAATATATTTTTTAATAACACCTGGAGAATCAGCAATATATTTTGCTAATTGATTAGATGAATATTTTGTTTCTTTAGACATATTTTTTATTCAAATCGTTTAGAGTTAAAAATTACAGCAACCTTTTAGACCTTACAACTATATAGATAGTAAATATAAAGACTAATTATTTTAATTTTAAGTATGATTCAGATTGATAAAATCATTGAAAATGCTTTTCAAGATAGCTGTACCATTAAAGATTTATTTGATAGTGCTAATTTTCTTATTGAAAAAGGAGATTCTAAATCTATACATGCATTTTTAGAGATTGGGCACCTTCCAAAGGTAAATACAACAATATATAATAATGATAAGGTCAATGATTGGTTTGATTTGCTTTCAAAATTGATAAAAAAATCTAATTATCAAATATCAAATATTTTGGAGCAAAGAGCAAAACGTTACAAAGATAAAACTTTTTTTCAAATGATTTCAAACGAAGCCATAACTTCTATTTCATTTAAAGAAACTTGGAATAAAGTTCAAAGATTGGGATCCTATTTTCAGAGTAACCTTAATAAATCTGATACAGTTGGAATTTTATCTCCAAACCATATAAATGGAGCACTTATTGATTTAGCATGCATAGCGTATGGGATAAGAATTGTACCTATTCCATTAAATTTATCTTCTGAACATTTAAAGTACGTACTAATTCATGCAGATATTACACATCTTTTTTTAGGAAGCGAACTGGCTAGAGAATTACTTATTGAGTCAAAATTTAACAGTAATAATGTAGAAATAATTCAAATAGATAATAAAAATGAATGGAATGATTTCTGTGAAAAATGCTCAAAAAATAAAATAGAACCGCCTAACTTAAAAAATCTAGAATCACTTACAACTATTATGTATACATCTGGCACAACAGATAATCCAAAAGGTATTCAATTCAATCAAATAAATATCGTTTCAAAACGATTTGCTCGTGCTCTAGCTCTACCTGATTTTGGCCCAAATGATGGATTCTTATGTTACTTGCCATTATATCATACATTTGGTCGTTGGTTTGAAATGTTTGGTTCATTGTTTTGGGGTGCTTCATACACATTTACTGAATCCACATCCTTTAAAACTCTTTTAAGAGATTTTAAATTAGCAAAACCAACTATATTTATATCAATACCTAAACGTTGGATTCAAATTAAAGAGCATATTGCAGCTTCTATATCAATTGAAAGATCTACTAATAAAGAAATACAAAGGAAAACTAATTATATTACTGGAGGAAAATTAAAATGGGGGTTATCTGCAGCAGGCTTTTTAGACCCTGATATTTTTAAATTTTTTAATGAAAATAAAATTACACTACTAAGTGGATACGGTATGACTGAAGCAACTGGTGGAATAACAATGACACCTCCAGAAAATTACATAGTTAATTCTGTTGGTAAAGCTCTTCCAGGAATTAATCTAAAATTAGCCAATGACAATGAACTTTTACTTCAAGGAGATTATGTTACTACAGGTTATTATAAAGATGATATTGATGGCACCTTCATAAATAACTGGTTTCACACTGGTGATATCTTTAATTATAAAAAAGGGCATTACTTCATTGTTGATCGTAAAAAAGAAATATATAAAAATAGTAGAGGACAAACAATATCACCTCAAAAGATAGAAAACCTTTTTCAAGATTTTGAATCAATAAAATCTGTTTTTCTTATTGGAGATGGAAAAGAGTTTAATACATTGCTTTTATATCCTGACTCTGAAAATAAGTCAATAGATATTGCAGAAATGTCATCAGATGAAAAACGTACTTATTATAGCTCATTAGTTTTTTCAGTTAATTCTTTTCTTCCATCTTATGAACGAATAGTCAATTATGTTATTATTTCTAGAGATTTTGAACACAATAAAGATGAATTAACTACAAAAAATACTTATAAACGAAAAAATATAATAAAAAATTTCAATCATATTATTAAACCAATGTATGAAAAAAACTACATTAGCTTAATACATGGTAATTATGAGATTCAAATTCCTAATTGGTTTTTAAGAGATAAAAGTTTTACACGAGGAGATCTAAGGTGGGATGGTAAATCTATATTTCAATATGAATTAAAAAATAAACTAGAATTAAAGTGGTCTAAGTCAAAATTAAAAATTGGAAATTTCTATTATAATACTTCTGAGACTACTATTAGTATTGAGAAATTAATACGTGACCCTAATCTTTGGATTGGCAATCAACCTTTAGTTGATTTTGTAGGTGAAATAATTTTTAGAGTTGTATCTTTTGAATCATATAGAGATTTTACTGTTAATAATAAAAGTCTTCCATTTAATAAAGTATTAAAAAATAAAGTAGTCGATTATAAAAATGAAATTCCATCAATTAATGATTTACATGATGCGGCAAATAATATACTATCAAAGGGGAAAAATGATTCATCATTTGAACTATTAGAAAAAGGACTATCTTCTCCAAAACATCAATTAATAATACAAAACCTTTTATTAAAACTTCAATTTCACCCTGAACAAAATAATTGGATAAAGGCATTGGAAATACTAATGCCTCAAATTGGAGGTGAATTATTTATAAACCTCTTTAAATCATCACAAGATTTTAAAGTATTCAAAAATTTTAATCATAACACTATAACATTAGAACATTTAAAATCGATTTTTGATTTAATGAAAGATTATAGAAATAAGGTAAAGATAAGCAATTCCGATATTTTAATTGGAGAAAGCTTAATTGAATTGATTACTGATCTAGTACTATCTAAACCAGAATTTTATATGTCCGTTAGAGGTGAACTTACTCTTTGGGTATTAGTCTCAAAAAATGAATCCCTTTCTAAGTTGGCAAGAACAAATCGAAAAAAAATGAATAAAGAATTTAGAAAAATAATAATTAATGATAATTACGAATCAAAATTTGATTGGGGTTCAATTATTCAATTTGATAATAATATACCTAATAAGATAAAAAAGAAAATTGATCTTGCTATTAGAAATTCAACACTAATAAGAGAGTCTGTTTTTATTTTTTCTAATGGATCTCAAATATTATTGAGTGATATTTCAGATGATGGAATCTGGTGTACTTTAATTGGTCAAGGTCATGGGAAAATTGTTATCAGAGTTCTTATTCAACTTATTGATAAACGAGCTTATAATTTTGTAATGAATATTAATGATACTTTAGATACAAATCGATTTAGAAGAGAAACCAACTGGCTAATTTCAATTGGTGCTAACTCAACTAATCAAAAACTTGTAGAAGATTTTGGTTCAGTTTGGAAAGAAAATCAAATTTTTACAGAAGAATATATTCCTGGTGAAACTGTACTTCAACATCTTGAACGTAATCAAGCTGAAATAGCATCTGAAGTTTATCCTGATAGATGGCAAATGAGATGGTTACATTTTATATGGAATGGAATATCCGCATATTTAGAGTTTTGGAAAAACTCAGGTAAAACTCAAATGATTGCTGATGCTTCACCAAGGAATGTAATTATTCCAGAATATGATTATTATACTGGCACACGATTAATTTCAATCTCAGGAAGAGAAAAAGCAAATTCTATTTATGATGTACTTATTACATTATATCAGAAATTTATTTTAGATACCGAAACAATTTTTCCTGGATTAAAGAAAATGGCTGAGTGGGAAATACTTTTTACAATAGTTTTAGAAGTTTTTGGTACAACAAAAGGAATAAAACTTTTAAATAAAATAAAAAATAATGATACAAAAACTGGACTTACTACAGATAGAATACAATCATTTTTAAGTGATGTTGATGAATTTGGTTTATTAAGAAAATCTGTAGTTTTTGCATCACTTAGATATCAACGCTGGCTTGATTTAAATCCAAAAGCTACGCATAAAGCTAAAGGAGTAATAATTCAAGATCTATATAAAGATTATAAACTCCAATCATTAACTCAAAAATACCCAGAAACACGAATTCGCTTTTTCCTAATGACAGCATTTATAGATACAAATAGTGAACTGATAGAAAAATTGAATGAACTTATGAATGAAATACGTTTTGGAACTGTTTCTAATGAAAGTTTAGATTTAAAACTTCATCAAATACACGACCACATTGAACTTAATGATTCTGAAAAATATTTTCTTACTCGTCTTGTGTTTGAACATGTAGATGCAGCCGATTATGCAGAGCTAATTTCACGTGATTTAGGCGAAAACAAGAAACTTGATTTAGTTGTCTTAGTTGAAAATAAATCAGGTGAAGTTTTTAAAATTAGACCTCCCTTTCATCCTAAAGAAGTTGCTCGATTTCATAGCCATCTGATAGATGCCAAATTAGAGGTCCAATTTGAAGTAAATCATGAGTTTCTTTTAGTTTATAATAGTAAAGATTCCCTAGTAGGTGGAGTCTTTTGGAGATCAACAGGCCCAGAAATTGCACATTTTGAAAAAATTGTACTAGCACAAGAATATAGAAATAAAAATTTAAGTATTAAGTTAGTGGAAGACCTATTTCAACGACTAAAATTGAAAAAAATTAAATATCTAACAGTTGGGTTTTTTCAATCTGGATTATTCTACAAGTTAGGTTTTGAAATAAATCAAAAATTTGGCGGTCTTGTAAAGAAACTTTAGTAAAGCATATAATAAATTATAACTCCAGTTACAGAAACATATAACCATAATGGTAATGTAATTTTTGCTATTTTTCTATGTTGTGGTAAACTATCGGTCCAACCTCTATATAGTGTAATTAATGCAAGTGGAATAATTATTGCAGCAAGAACAATGTGAGTTAATAGAATAAATAGATAAATTTCTTTAAAATCACCTAAGTATTGCTTTGGCCCCGCTTTAAACCAGTGATAGATAATATAGCTTATTAAAAATGCACCTGAAGTACCAAATGCTGATAACATAATTGTTTTATGCTTTTGACGTTTTTTTTGTCTAATTAAGATATATCCGTATAATAATAGAATTGTTGTTATCCCATTTAATGTTGCATTTACAATAGGCAACATTGATACATCTAAACTACCTTCTAAACCTTCAGGTCTTGGACCAAGAATCAAAAATGCAACTGCAGCTGATATAATAACAGATACTATATATATGATTTTTAACCAAAACTGATCTTGATTTTTCATTAACTTTCTCTCAATAATATTTTGATATCTTTTTGTAATTGAGACATATCTTCAGTCTTCATTCCACTATAATATCCACGAATATTTCCACTTATATCAACCAATGCAAATTTTTCACTGTGAAAAATAATATCTTCATAATCACCAATCTTAAACCCATTTTTTATAATTTTTTTAACTGCCTCTTCAGGTCCAGTAAGAAAATGCCACCGATCTGTATTTGCATTATATCTTGATGCGTATTCTTTTAAAATAGCTGGAGTATCATACTCTGGATATACAGAGATTGAAATAATTCTAACATTATTATTATCTCTGAAAGTCTTATGTATGATATTCATATTTCCTGTCATAATTGGACAGGCCATCGTGCAAGTCGTAAAAATAAAATCTGCTACCCAAACCTTACCCTTCATATCTTCACGAGTGATAATTTGACCATTACTATCAGTAAATTCAAAATCTGGAACAGTTCCACTAATAGGTAGGTTATTACTTGAATTTGATTCTTTCAAAAAGTAAGTGATCAAAAGAAAAACACCTACTAAACCATAAATAATAAAACGCATTTTTTGATTCATTTTTAAACTTTCAAATCAATGATAATAATAATAAGTAAAACAGGCAGATATAATACTGAAGTTTTTAATAAAAGAAGTGCGCTTTTTCTTGATTTATCTTTTGCTAAAGGAATTGCTGACAAGAAAAAACCACATGATATGATTGTTACACCAAATAAATAAAAATATCCCAATGACCCTTCAACAACAGGTAACAATGAGACTGGTATCATAAGTAATAAATGCCAAAATATTTGTCTTATAGTTCTACTTCCATCTTTTTCAATAACTGGAAGCATTTTAAAATTAGCTGAAGCATAATCATCTTTGCACATCCATGCAATTGCATAAAAATGAGGGTGTTGCCATAGATACATTATCCCGAAAAGAATCCAGGCCATATTCCCTATTTCTCCTGTTGCTGCTGTCCAACCTCCAAGAATTGGCATAGCTCCAGGGATAGATCCAACAGAAGTATTAAGCCAAGTAATACGTTTTAATGGAGTGTATACAATTACATAAAGAAATGCAGTTAAAAGAGATAAAAAGCCTGTAAGTAAATTAATTTTAAATACTAATAATAGACTTCCCCCTATTGTCATAAATACTCCATAAATAATAACATGTAACGGAGAAATAAGGCCTGCCGGTAAGGGTCTATTTTTTGTCCTTTCCATGTACTTATCTGGGTTGCGTTCTACATAATGGTTCAACGCACCAGAGCCAGCAGCTGTCAATGAAGTTCCTAATAGGGTATAAATTAGTCTAGATAATTCACCTACTCCATTATTACCAATATAGTAACCTAAAAATGTAGCTACTAATACAAGAGATAAAATATTTAGTTTACTTAACTCTAGATAAACACGGAAAATTGAAGTCGCTTTTTGTTTTTTAAATTTCATTTAAACCATTTAGAATATTTTAACGGCTGTACCCTTAAAACAAATAAAATTGAGGCGCCTAATAAAGCTGCTCCATTCACCACATGAAAGCTAGCAATATAGGGTGCTCTTTCAGTTAAAACAGTTAAGGCCCCTAACGTGAATTGAAAAATGACTATAAAAAGAATTAACCACATTGATTTTTTTAAAACGTTACTTGTATTAATAATTTTTCTGTTTTTAAAGAAAAAGTGACCAATAAATCCTGTAACAATTACAGCACCTAAGCGATGTAAAAAATGAATAATAACTTGATTTCTAGAAACGACATCCCAGTCCATATCAAAAAGAATAACATTAATATTATTTATCATTGAATCTGAAAAAGTTGGAAACCATAATCCTCCCATTGTTGGAAAATCAGGTATAGCCATACCAGAAGCAGTATGACGCATTAATGCTCCAAATATTAACTGAATATAAACAAAACCAAATATAATCAATGTTCCATCTCTCATAGAATTATTAACCGTAATATTTTTTCGTGTTTCTCTTTCAACAGAAAGACTGTAAGCTATAATTATTGTCATTACAAAGAATGTTTGAGCTAAAATCCCATGAATAATAGATACTGCCGGAGGTAAATAAAAAAGGACTGTTATACCACCAAACATTCCTTGGGTAATCACTGTACCTAAAGCAATAAAACCTAGCTTCTTAAGCCAATAAGGCTCATTTGAGAACCCTAGAGATATTGCTTGAATTAATGTAAAAAACCCAATAATAGTTGCTAGCATTCTATGTCCATGTTCATAAAATATTCCACCAACCATTTCTGAAAGTGGAAAAGCAAACATTTGTTTTCCATATGTGGTAGGCCAATCTGGAACTGATAAACCTACCTCATGACTTTTAACCAATGCTCCAACAAAAATTAAAAATAATGTTGAAAAAGAAGTCAATTTTGATAGTCGACGTAGTCCGATTTTATAATAATTTTTCATGATTTAAATTTTCCCCCTTAAATCAAACAATAATTTACTAATTATAATATACAGTTCTCAATTAATCAAAAAAAAACCCCTATACAATTAATTCCATAGGGGTTAAGTAAAATATTTAAACTAACAAATCTACCAGTCATCATCTCCCCAATCATCATCATCTGCTTCTTCAAGAAGATATTCCTGTTGTTCAACTAACCAAGCTGAATAACCTTCATCATTATGTACCGTCATATAACCCATCATTCTGTAATGACCTAATCCACAAAGTTGCGCACAAGCTATTTCAAAGCCTTTACCTTCTCTTTTTGTACCAATAGTGGTCTTTAAAAAATCTTCTGATGTCATTGTGGCTTCAAACCAAACAGGAATTTCCATCCCTGGAATAGCATCTTGTGAAACTCTTAACTCTGGTAGTTTAAAATTATGAATTACATCTTTTGTCGAAAGTGAAACATTGATTGGAGTGTTTACAGGTATATGTAATTGATTAACAGTAAATATATCATCCTTAGCGAATGAGTCATTGCGATCTAATCCTATTGGATTCTCAGCTTCATCAACTAAGTTCACAGATGTTTTACCAAAAACGCCATCTGGGCCCGGATAATGGAAATTCCAAGCAAATTGTTGTCCAACTACTCTTATCTGAACTACTTCTGTTCCAACAGGTACATCATTTACTCGACTTGCCCAAATAGGAAAAGCAAAACCAAATAAAAGAACAACTTCAACAACAGCGACTAGTCCTTCAATATAAGAAGAGTAATGATTTTTCACTCCATTATAATCAGCTTTAGGATTATTTGAAGCTCTAAATTTTATTAAAGTGTAAATAAAGTATGCACCCCAGCCAACGAATAAAATCAGCATTAACCAATGCACTATGGAAATAATATTATCTATTTGCGGTCCTTGTGTGGATGCAGATACGGATGGTAGACCAAAATTTCTAAGCAGTTCTAACACAGAACATATCCTCCGAGTTAATTCTTATTATCTTTAATTGATTTAGCATACTCTTTAGCTCGTCTATGTAAAATAAAAATAGATGATCCAACACCACCTAAGACACCACCAGTAATACCTAGCATAGATAAAATAGCTTTATTCATTCCTTGAGTTGCAGCCGCATTTGGATTTCCAAAACAAGTGGCACAAGCATATATAGCATCTGGAAAGATTGCTAAACATAATATAAATATTGTGATTACTAATTTTTTCATTATGAAATAGTTTTGAATTTTTTTAGTACTTGCAATCCATAAATGACTAATGCTCCTCCAAAAAGAAAAGATGCTAGCGATATATAGATAGACTCATTTAATCCCCAAACTCCTAACCAAATGGTTACTCCAATTGAAAATAAAATAAAAATTATGTGAAATGATTTAATAGACATAAAACTAAATTTTTGCCTGTGCTAACATTGTGCTTAAAGGAACAAAAATAAGTATTAAAAAAGCCACAACAGTTGCGATTAAGGTCCAGTAAATAGTCACCTTCTCATCAATTAGGTGCATAAAATAACAAGCTACAAGTGAGCCTTTAATACTTGCAACAATTAATGCAAGTACTACCCCTCCAACTACACCAAGATCTAGATATGAAATTGCAACAGTAACTATAGTTAAAAAAGCCAAAGCTATAAAAACCAATACATATGTTTTAATATGATGCTTTACTTGTTCAGGTGTTAGTTCAGACATAATATTTTCCTATAGTAAGTAGAGAACTGGAAATAAAAAGATCCAGACCAAATCCACAAAATGCCAATAAAGCCCTACAATCTCAATACGGTTAGTAAATCGTTCTGGGTCTGATTCCCACATTTTAGCTCCAGGAATCCAAAAATAAAAAATGCATATCATTCCACCAATAATATGAAGAACATGAAGACCGGTCATTGTAAAATAAATTCCAAGAAAATTATTTGTTGATGGAAGATATCCTACATGAAATTTATGAGTGTATTCAAAATATTTTACAACAAGGAAAGCTAACGCTAACAATAACGTTACTCCAGAATAAATCTTAAATTTCTTGAAATCATTTAGTTTTAATGAAGCCCAACTCATAACCATTGTAACTGATGATGTAATCAAAAAAAGTGTATTTAAAGTTGCCAATGGAATATCTAAATATTCGGAACCTGTAGGCCATTGCTCTACGCCCGTCCTTAGAAATATGTAAGCTGAGAAAAGACCTCCAAATAACATTACTTCAGAGGCTAAAAACAACCAAACGCCAAGTTTGCCATTATATAGTCCGGTGTCGGGTCGATTTTTAACGGTAAATGGGATATCCATATATATTAAACTTTCTTACTTTGAGGTGTAAAATCTTGTTCATCATCTGGTACACTATACTCATAAGGTCCACGATAAACCGATGGTACAACTTCAAAATTACCATGACCTAAGGGAGGAGAGGTTGTATCAGTCCATTCCAATGTTGTAGCATTCCATGGATTTTTTTCTCCTGTTTTTTTACCAAAAAGACTTATAATCATATTAACTATAAAAAATATTTGAGCAAGTCCAAGTAGCCAAGCAGATACAGACATTACTTCATTAAGATAGAGCACATCTGCTGCATGAGCATATGTTTCTCCACCATCCCAAAGACGTCTTGAAACACCAGCCAAACCTTGAACAAACATAGGCATGAATACACCATTCATAAAAATCAGTGAAAAGAAAAAGTGTAATTTACCGAGTGTTTCATTTGTTCTTTTCCCGGTCATTTTTGGAAACCAATAATAAATACCTGCAAATAATGCAAAAATAGTTCCGGGAGCAACAACGTAATGAAAGTGACCAATTACATAATACGTATCATGTAAATGTATATCTGCTGCTGCAAGGCCAAGTGGAAGGCCAGTTAATCCACCAATTCCAAACATTGGAATAAATCCTAGAGCAAATAACATTGGGGTATTAAAACGAATTGAACCACCCCACAGAGAAAGAAGTAACGCCGTTAAAATTACCACTGATGGAATAGAGATGATCATTGTAGTTGTTTGGAAGAAGGCTCCAATTGAGGTCCCCATACCAGTAATGTACATATGGTGTGCCCAAACTATAAATGACATAAAACCAAGAAAAACCATTGCATATACTAATGCTTTATAACCCCATATAGGTTTTCTAGTATTATTAGCAATAATCTCTGTGATAATTCCAAAAGCTGGAAGAATCAGAACATAAACTTCAGGATGAGCTAAAAACCAAAATAAGTGTTGCCAAAGTAAAGGGCTTCCTCCACCAGCATTTGTCAAAACCTCACCAGAGACGACTAAACCACTTGGCATAAAAAAGCTCGTTCCAGCTAATCTATCCATTAGTTGAAGTACTCCAGCTGCTTCTAATGGTGGAAAAGCTAATAATAATAAGAAAGCAGTAATAAATTGTGTCCAAACAAATATAGGTAACTTCATCCATGTCATTCCCTCTGTTCTAAGTTGGATGACCGTTACTAAAATATTTACTGAGCCAAGTAGAGATGAAGTAATTAGCATTACCATTCCAAACAACCAAACAGTTTGACCTGTTGTAGCTATATCAGCAAGAGGAGGATATGAAGTCCAACCTGAATTTGCAGCTCCACCAGGGACAAAGAATCCAACGGCCATAATGACTGAACCAATAAAATACATCCAATAAGAAGCTGCATTAAGTTTAGGAAAAGCCATATCTATAGCACCAATTTGAAGCGGAACAAAATAGTTACCAAAAGCACCAAAGGCTAATGGTACTACTCCTAAGAAAATCATTATTGTTCCATGCATTGCTCCTAATGAGTTATACATTTCTGAAGGTAAAATACCTCCATCTCCTATAATAGAGCCCACAAAGGGAATTGGACTTTCAGGATATGCTAATTGGTATCTCATAATCATCATCAAAGCAAACCCAAATAGCAACCAAACTAAAGAGGTAATACCATACTGTAGACCAATGACTTTATGATCTGTAGAAAAGATATATTTTGTCAAAAAACTCTGTTTATGTTGTTCAGCACTCATTTAATGATTCCTGATTAATCTATAGTATTTTGTTAAGATGAAAATTAAAGTTTAAAATTGAAATGTAATTTAATTCTTCTTTCATACTAACACAAAAAAAATCTTAAAATTAGTTTAGGAAGTTTATTGTTATAAGATATTATAAATAAGTAAATTTTGAAGCTGATATATCAGTATAATTTTTTAAAATCTTAGGAGATTGAAATGCGTAAATTAATTAACGTGACTATGATTGCGATATTTGGTCTGAGTACAATTATTGCAGGGGAAATCAAGGGACGTGTCAAGTATATTGGTAAACCACCAAAATCAAAACGAATTAGAATGGATGCTGACCCTGTATGTGCTGCTTCACATCGTGACGCTGCTAAAGCAGAATCATTTATTGTTGATTCTGAAGGAAATATGGCAAATGTAATTGTTTATTTAAAAGGGGTGAAATACACTGGTAAAGCTCCAACAAGTGAAGTAATAATTGATCAAAATGGATGTGTTTACTCACCACATGTTATGGGAGTTCAAGCAGGACAGCCAGTCAAAATACTTAATAGCGATGCTACTATGCATAATATTCATGGATTACCTAAAGTAAACAAAGAGTTTAATTTTGGTATGCCTAAATCATTAAAAGAAAAAACTGTAACATTTAATAAGGCAGAAGATGTTTTTGTAATTAAATGTGATGTTCACCCTTGGATGAAAAGCTATACTCAAGTTTTTGATCATCCTTACTTTGCTGTAAGTGGCAGTGATGGTACTTTTAATATTTCAAATGTTCCTGATGGTACTTATGAAGCTATTGCTTGGCAGGAAAAGTTTGGAAGCAAAAGAGTTATGACACAAAACGTAACAGTAAAAGGTGGAGATGCTGAATTAAATTTTAACTTTGAGAGACCAAAGAAAAAATAATATTAAATTTTATTTAATAACAAAAAACCCTCAATCATACTGAGGGTTTTTTGTTATATCATGTAAAACATCTAAATGCTCTTTTGATAAGTTATTAACTTTAAAGAAAACTACACCATTTGCTCCAGCGGTAATTGACCTTTTTTAATAAACATAATAAAGAGACTTAAATAAAAAAATTATGCTCTTAAAATCAACATATGCTTTCAAGAGTATTTTTAATAAAACAAGGTAAATGCTGTGGGAATGGTTGCCTGATGTGTCCTTATACAAATAGGCACAGTGGCCAATCAAATAAAATAAAAAAAGAAGTTCTTAGTAATTTAGAAAAATGGGAATCGCTAGCTTTAAAAAACGTAAAATTAAAATCAGAGTAATCTCAGATTAATTACTCCCAGTCTTCGTCACCCCAATCATCATCTTCTTCAATAATAAATCCATATCCATTAGATGATATATGTCTTCTAACAATTGCTGAAACATCTTTACGACCACTCATTCCCCACATCCAGTCGTTTAAAGCTTTATAAAGTTTCGTACTATCAGTACTAATCTTTGCAACATCTTTACCCCATACTTCAACTACAGAATTAACTGGCTCTTCAGTAGGGATATAAGGTGCTGGCATTTTAGTCCCAGGCATAACATCTTGAGGATTAGTAAACCATTCCACTAGCCATTCCGGTCTTAAACGCTCTTTTGTTAATACTAAATTAGGTGCCCATGTAAGAGCAGCTTGTTTTGGCTTTTCTTCTCCATAAAAATGGCAATTATTACAAGCACCCATTTCAGCAATTCTTTCACCTGCTTTATAAGAAGATGAATTTTTTACAAAATTATGAGGGTTTTCATAAGTAAGAGGAAGGTCATCTTTACTTTGGAAATATGAGATAACCGTATTCCATTCTTCGTCAGTATAATCAAAACTAGGCATTCTAGCCTGTAAGTGAGGTCTAACCATAGAAATATTTTTAAACCAATTTAGTAGCCATTGAGGTTGAGTTTTTCTACCCTGTGTATTCAATATAGGAGGGCTAAAACTTTGAACTAAGCTCATGTCTTCTGCATTTGTATTATCAGCAACTTGCCTTAACCAGTCAGAAGTTGAAGGCCATATTGCACCTCCCTTGCCATCTATTTTATGACATCCCATACAATTATTTGTATGAATAAATTGTTCGCCTTTTGTTACAGCTAAATATTTTGGAGTTTTTTCAGGTAGTTTTGTTGGAGGTATTTCATCTTTAACAAGGCCCATGATCAAGGTGACTAAAGATTTTATCTCTTTATCTTCTAATCCAAAATGAGGCATTCTTGATTTTTCTAGAGGTTTCAATTGTTTAACTGAAATAGTTCCATCATCATTTGGAATCAAATCAAATTTTTCAGGTTGATCTAGTTTGTTATAAAACCAATCCCACTTTGTATGATCTATTTTATCATGCCAAAAACCAAAATCAAGTTTTGATATGAGTTTACTTCCTTCATAATTAAGAGCGATACCTATCGGTTTCCTATCTTCAAAACCGTCAATATTATGGCATGAATAACATCCGTAGTGCCCAATTAGATTTTTCCCAGAAAGAACTAATTTTTCTTTTGAAGACATATCTTCTAAGATTTTTTCAACTTGCCTTGTTGAATTCACTTGAGATAAGAAATCAGAAGTTATTTCATCTAAAATTGTTTCATCTATATTAGGGACTAATCTTTCATCAAAATCTTTAATCTTATCTTCAATAAGATAGCTAGCAATATCGCTTGCTTCTTTATTTGTTAACCTAAGATTTGGCATTTTTGTACCTGGATGATATGAGTATGGATTTTTTAACCAACTAAACAACCATTCTTCTGTTGTTTTTGAACCTAAGCCAATAAGGTTTGGTCCTTGTTGTAGTCTTATATTTTCATAAGATGGTTCATATGATTCATCGACCTCTGGTTGAATTTGATGACACCCCATACAACCATACGAAGCAACTAGCAGTGCTCCATTTTCTGGATCTCCACTCTTAAGTCCTTTTGCCAAATTATAATCTTCTGAGTACTCATATAAGTATTCGGTCATTGCCAAAGTTTCTTGTTCAGAACGCAGTATATCTTCAGGGGAACTATTATTCCCTTTTTTAAAGAAATGTGGCATCCATGTATTATGTCTAAATGCTCTTGGTTCCATAATCCATCGATAGACCCAATCTTTATCTGCTTTAGAAGCTAACTTATAAAGACTAGGACCAGGTTTAGGAGTGTCTTCCCAACGATCCATTGAGTGACATGAATAACAACCAGCTTTTTCAAATGTCGCCATACCTAACGTCAGCGTCTCAGCACCAACCACAGGCATATTATCACTATGACATTTGAAACATCCTGCTTCAACATATTGAGCAGGTAACATCTTATCTTCCCAATAATGAAGAGCTTCCCATCCATATTTTTCCTTCCACTCTTTCGCTTGGATTTCATCTTTAGGCATATGTCCAGAAGAAATAAAATCTGTACCTCTACCTCTTCCAGCATGACAAGAGGTACATCCATATTCACTCATTGGATGTGGTGAGCTACCTCCAGCAAATTCATCTAAACGTGGATGAGTTGTATATGGTTGAGGTTGGTCCTCAAATCCCTTCTTATCAATTCCTACATGGCAAGTCATACAACGATCAACTTTAGGCATTCCCATATATACTAGATCTTCTTTTAAATCATTTACAACAACCTGTTTAACATCATAATAAGGATCAATAAAATCAATTACAGGTAAATCTCTAACAATATTGGCAACTTTATTTGAAAGGTTCATTGATTCTGGATCAAGTTTTGTTAAACGACGTTCTAAAAGAAGTTTTTCTTTTGATACAGAAAAAATTGCATCTTCATATTTTTTTATATTTGCATTGATAAGTTTTAACTCATCACTTAATTCATCTATTTCTGATTGTTTATTTTCAGCTACTAAAAAGACTTTATCAGTTTTTGTACGAAGTTTATTATATTTTTTTTCTGCTTCTTCAATATTGCCATGTCCAAATAGGGCTTCTTCGTATGCGTAACGCTGAGCATCCATATCAGCCTTACTAAATTGAAAATCTTGGTTGATTTTATATAATTCAATATTTAAAAGTTTTATTTTGCTATTAATATCTTCAACTTTCGCTGATTCTAATTCTAAATCACTTCTACTTTTACTAAGAGCGTTTATTAAACTTTCATATTCATCGCTATCTTCTAAAGCAACTTTTTCAAGATTAATATCTTGCTTCACTTTCTCAATCTCAATTTTTCTAAATTCTATTTGGTACTTTTTCCATGGTCTATTAAAGTCATCTGCAAAAACTAATATCCAAAAAGCAGTGAATAAAATACTAGATAAAGCAAACCATTTATTTAGCTTAAGTATATTGTAGTATCGTTCCTGATTATTTGAATTATTCATATATGAGGATATATTTTAAAAATTAAAGAAATACTCAGGGATTGATATAAGATATTTAAGATTGAAGAGCCACCTTAGATACATTTTTACTGGGAGGAGGGCTCCAAAAATCATAAGAACTACAAAAATTGAATAACGTGAAGGGCCTAAATCCTCATAAGACTTTTTTAAGAAAGTTTTAGCTAACAATACTGGTAAAACGGCAATCATGATAAACATAATCAGTAGACCTGGTGCTTCTCTTAAAAGTATAGATTGTGGAAGTCCAATTTCTAACCATTTTACAAAAATTATTTCAGAAAGATTTACATTTGTTAGCGCCTCTAGTCTGTGAGAATCCCAATATTCAAATGGGCCGAAGAATCCCCAGTTTGGTCCTCTCAAGAATGTTCCTATAACGATTAGTACATTCCATAAAATTAGCCAACCAAATAAATAGATAGAGAGAGAAAGTTTTCTGTTTTTAAAGCTATAGTAGCCAGAACCATTTGGATCTCTATCAAGGTAGGGAATTGCCATTAAACCAATAATAATAAAAGTTGGTAATACTACACCCGCATACCATGGATCAAAATAGACTAGCATCTCTTGTAGTCCTAAAAAATACCAAGGAGCCTTAGCGGGATTAGGAGATTCAGCTGGATTTGCAGGTTGTTCTAGGGGCGCTGGAAGACCAATTGACCATATTAACATAAAAGCAGAAAACAGTATAAGTGAGATAAGCTCAACATATACTAAATCAGGCCAAACTAATACTTTATCATTCGGTGCATCATAATGCTCATCAACTGATTTTCCTTGATCTATTAATTCATCATTCTTATATGCTTGACTCATTGATAGCCAGGTGAAAAAGATAAGTAATAGAATAAGTCCAGAAATAGGAACATTGTCTGGTTTTAAAACAATACTTCTAAAATTATAATCTCCTAGTCCAAAAATAAAAAAAGCAATAGTAACAACCGTCATCAACAAAAGACCTTTTCCAGTCCATAGTTTATCTAGATGCAAACGCTTATTTACTTTATAAAACCAATTAGTTGGTGGAAATACAAAGGGGAAAAGTACTATGACAGCAGTTACTAATATAGTTGGGTTAGAAATATAATTAATTAGTGATTTAAAGGCTTCCATAATTTCTTATACCGGAGTGGAGATACCGCCATCCTTCCGAATCCTCCAAAAATGAACTGCCATAAATATCATAATAATAAACGGAAGACCAATACAATGCAGTACATAAAAACGAAGTAAAGTTGCTTCTCCTAAAAACCTTCCACCTATTAATCCAAAACGTGCATCACTAACTTTGGTAATAAAATTAATATCACCAATTGCTAATAAAGCTGAACCAGGACCTTCTGCACCTAATAAAGGAGTTGCACCAGCCATGTTAGATCCGACTGCGATTGCCCAAATGGCTAATTGATCCCAAGGCAACAAATAACCTGTAAAACTAAGTAAAAGTGTTAAAACAAGAAGAATAACACCAATCGCCCAGTTGAATTCTCTGGGAGGTTTATAAGATCCTGTCATAAATACTCGGAACATATGTAACCATACAGTAATAACCATCGCATGTGCTCCCCATCTATGAATTTCACGCATGATTCCAAAAGGAACTTGTTCTGAAAGATCAATCATATCAGTATATGCGTATTCAATAGTTGGCCTGTAATAAAACATCAATAATATTCCAGAAATGGTCAATATTAAAAATATAAAGAAAGAAAGTCCTCCCATGCACCAAGTGAACTTTAACTTAACTGCATGTTTTGGTAAACGGACAGGGTGTAAGTGTAAAAAAACTGAATTCAAAACTACCATCATACGCTGTCGTCTTGATTTTGGGACACCGCCGCCTCGGAAAATTGAGGTCCAAACCTGTCCTACAGAAAATTTTTCTAGTAAACTTTTTTTATCACTCATTTTATTACTATTATTTTATACTTTTAAAAATGCCTCAGGGTCAGTCCATTGCCCTTTTTCTTGTTGGTACTTTTGATTTTTATCTACAATGATTTCACCATCATCAGCTAATGTAATTTTAAAACGTTCCAATGGTCTAGGAGCAGGACCTTCAAAATGTATACCTGTTATTCTAAATCCACTTCCATGACAAGGACATTTAAATTTTTTAGCTGTTGGTTGCCAGTTTGGTGTGCAGCCTAAATGAGTACAAGTTGTAGACAAAGCATATATACCATCATCATTTCTTACCATCCATACACCAAATTTTTCTTTCCACCTTAAGTCAACTTGCCCCTTTGTATAATCGTCAGGGAAACCGGCTCTAAAAGTTTGGACAGGTTCAAAAAGTACATTGGGAAAGAAAAATCTAAGCATCATCGTAAAATATCCACCAGTTGCTGCAATGAAAGCAATCCAACCAACTGATAACCATGAGAAAAAAGATCGGCGAGAAACTTCAGATCCTTCCTTAGCTTTATTCAAAGCTGCGGGAGGAGGACTTGACGGAGTTATACTTACTGTTTTTTTATCTGTAGCCTTAGGCATGTGGACATCTATTATTCAAAGTTTAGTAATGCTATACGAGCAGCCTCTCGTATTTTCAAATTAGAATCTCTCTCTTTTAACTCTAATAATGATTGTTTTAGATCAGAATCTTGTATCAATGGTGCAACATTAATTGCTACCATCATGGCTTGAACTTGCTCTACTTTATCAATATTAGAGAAGGAATTTAAATACTTTCTATCTAATAGGTCTAATATAATTCTTCTACCACTTGAATTTTTTTGTTTTGCAAGCGCGATTGCTGCATCCCATCGTACGTTTGGCTCAATATCAGCCAACATTTTTTCAAGAGGCAAAGTAGAATTAGGATCATTAATTTTACCAAGAGCTATAACTGACTGTAATCTAACTTGTGGATCCGGACTATCAAGTAACCCTAATAAATGCACTACAGCTCTATTATCTTTTAAGTTGCCTAATGCAAAAGCACAGGCCATAATAATTTCATTATCATTTTGATCTAATGCTTTAATAATTGTTTCCACATATCTTTTGTCACCTGTTGCACCCATTGCAATTGCTAAAAACTGCCTAATACGTATATCTCTATCATTAATAGCATATTCAAATGTCGTAATCATTTCAGTAACAAAACGATTATCCTTTGGAACCATTTTTGGATTCGATAATATTTTGGATAACTCAAATGCTCCTTGCCATCTTTTAGTTGCACCACCAATTTTTACATCCTCAAGATAATCTTGTGCTGTATTAGGCTCAGCAGTCATTATTCGAGTTACAAGGAAAATTAAAACAGCAAAAATTGCAATGATAAATGGAACTACAAAAAAGCTGTGAACAACGACCCTCAAAGCAGATTTTTTTTGCGGGTTTTGATCTATATTATTTTCAATATCCATTTATTTCAATAATTAATTGTGCCGCGGAAAGGACTCGAACCTTCACGCCTTTCGGCACTGGTTCCTAAGACCAGCGTGTCTACCAATTCCACCACCGCGGCAAAGATTTTTTATGTTAAAAGAGATAATAAAATTACAATTTTGTTTAAGATTATTGAAAGATATAAAGTTTATTATTTTGCTAACGCATTTTGAAGATCACCTTTAAGATCCTCAAAATCTTCAATTCCGATTGATAAACGAATTAAAGTCTCAGTGATACCCATTTTAATTTTATTTTCAACTGGAACTGCAGCATGTGTCATATCATATGGAACACAGCAAAGACTTTCAACTCCACCTAAACTTTCTGCTAATGTTATAACTTTAAGCTTTTCTAAAAATTTATCACGTATATCAATTTTTCCAACATCAATAGAAATCATATTGCCAAAAATATTATTACCATTTGGAGTGAATTGTTGTTTTTTTGCGATTTCAAATTGAGGATGACTATCTAATCCTGGGTAAATCACTCGTTTTAAATCGTAATCAGTTGATAACCATTGTGCAAGTTTTAATGCATTTTCAGAAGATTTTTGATACCTAAGTGATAAAGTTTTAACTGAACGTAATAAAATCCAATTATCAAAGGGGCTGGGCACTCCCCCCGTGGCCTTAAGCATAAATCTAATTCGGTCACCTAGGTCATCATTATTTGTAGTTAAAACTCCACCTAAAATATCTGAGTGTCCTGATAAAGATTTTGTAGAGCTTTGCATTACAATATCAACCCCATATTCTAAAGGCCTTTGACCGTAAGGACTCATAAATGTATTATCAACACTTAGCAAAACTCCCGCTTCTTTACAAATTTTTGATGTTTCTTGCAAATCACAAAGCTCTAAGAGTGGATTTGTAGGTGTTTCAACATGGACTAACTTTGTATTAGGTCTTATGTGTTTTTTAATATTTTTAGAATCTCTTGAATCAATCCATTCAAATTCCATTCCTTGACGCTTTAATACATTCATTGACATCCTATATGTTCCGCCATACGTATTTCTGGAAACCAAAATATGATCTCCAGCATCAAATAATTGAAATAATGCTGTTGTTGCAGCCATCCCCGTACTAAAACATATTGCATGTTTAGCTCCATCTAGACCTGCTAAGTTTTCTTCAAGACGAGTTCGAGTTGGATTAGAAACTCTTGAATAATCATTACCTCTATTTTTACCAACTCCATCTTGTTTAAATGTAGATGTTAAATGGATTGGAGGTGATACTGACCCTAGTTCTTTATCTGCTTCATTTCCAATATGAATAGATTTAGTTGAAAAACCCCATTTTTTATCATTCACCATAATTATACCTTTGTGTATCCTTGGTTTAAATATTGTTGTAATTTTTTATACTTTACCTCAACTTGATTTCCACTAGGGCTTACCAAGCTTATTTTATCATTTCGGCCTATTTTTTCATCTGTGTTTACAGGTTGTTTTGGAACACCAGAAGAGGAACTTGCCTGTTCTTGCATTGAAGGACCTGAAAAACCCATCCCTGTAGACTCATCATGTAGGGCTTGTACATTTCGAGCCTTATTTAATGGCAATTCTGGAGCTGTAGCCATTCCTTGAATTTGTGTTCGATATAATCTTTGAATCGTTGCTTCAGATGTATTAGACATCATCTCTTGAAACATTTGGAAACCTTCAGACTTGTATTCAAGCAATGGGTTTTTTTGACCATAGGCTCGTAGATTAATTCCTTCTCTTAACTGATCCATGGCATATAAATGATCTTTCCATTTTTCATCAATTGTTCTTAGAACTACAAATTTTTCAAACCCACGCATAATATCTTGAGGGAGCAGTGATTCACGAGTTTTGTAAACTTCTTTTGCCTGAATTAGAATATATTCACGAACATTCTCTAAAGTGACTTCACTATCATTATTAATTCCTTGGACTGTTTTGAGATTTACATCTACTAATAAATGTGATGACAGATTTTGCCTTAAAGATTCCCATTCCCAATTCTCAGGGCTCGTATCTTCCATGCTTGTAAGTTCGTCATCCACATAATCATCTACCATATCATCAATTGCTTCTGTTATATCTTCATCATTCAAAGCTTGTTTGCGAATATCGTAGACAACTTGACGTTGTTGATTCATAACATCATCATACTCTAATAAATGTTTGCGAATACCAAAATTTCTTTGTTCGACTTTTTTTTGTGCATTTTCAATGGCTCTGGTTACCATTTTTGCAGTAATAACTTCACCTTCTTCTGCCCCAAGTCTATCCATTATAGATGCAATACGCTCGCTATTAAATAACCTCATAAGATCATCTTCTAAAGAAAGATAAAAAACACTCGAACCTGAATCACCTTGTCTACCAGACCTACCTCTCAATTGTAAATCTATTCGTCTTGACTCATGTCTTTCTGTTCCAATAATATGAAGTCCACCTAACTCTTTCATTCCTTCGCCTAATTTAATATCAGTTCCTCTTCCAGCCATATTTGTAGCAATAGTTACTGCACCATGTTGTCCTGCTCTTGCAACAATTTCAGCTTCGCTTTGATGCTGTTTAGCATTAAGAACATTATGCGGAACTCCTTTACTTTTTAGCATTCGAGACAATAGTTCAGATGCCTCAACAGAAATTGTACCAACTAAAGAAGGTTGACCACTTTGGTGGCATCTTATAATCTCTTCTACAACAGCATTATATTTTTCACGAGTAGTTTTGTAAATGAGATCATTCCTATCATCTCTAACTATTGGTTGGTTAGTGGGAATAACTAAAACATCTAAATTATAAATTGATGCAAATTCTTCAGCTTCAGTTTCAGCTGTTCCAGTCATACCAGCTAATTTATCATACATGCGAAAATAATTCTGAATTGTAATTGTAGCTAGCGTTTGAGTTTCTCTTTCAACGGTTACATTTTCTTTAGCTTCTAAAGCTTGATGAAGACCATCACTATATCGCCTTCCTGAAAGTATACGACCAGTAAATTCATCTACAATTTGCACTCGACTATCTTGTACAACATATTCAACATCTTTTTCATAAAGTGTATATGCTCTTAATAATTGAGTCATATTATGGATTCGACCTGAACGATCTGCATGCGTTTGATGGGCGGCTTCTTTTTCTTTTTCTTTTTCAATATTAGAAAAACTATCATTTATATCAATATCATGAAGCAATTCACCCAAATCAGGTATAACAAACAAGTCTGGGTCGTCAGGTGCAAGGTTATTTCTACCTTTTTCGGTAATATCTATAACGTGTGTTTTTTCATCAATACTAAAAAATAAATCTTCATCAACTTCATGAAGCTTTTTATCTCTCATAAACTCCGATTCAATTTGATAAGCAAGTTTTTTAGCTCCTGCTTCTTGAAAAGCTTTCATAACTTTTGGATGCTTAGGCATTCCCCTAAGTGCTTGAAGAAATTTGTAGCCAGCTTCTTTATCTTTACTTTCTTTTAAAAGGTCATCAGCTTCAACTATAATCTGAGAAACTAAAGCGTTTTGCTGACGAACTAAATTTTGAATTAGCGGACGAAGATCTTTAAAAGATGTATCCACAGGAGCATCAACGGCACCTGAAATAATTAAAGGCGTTCTTGCTTCATCAATCAAAACAGAATCAACCTCATCAACAATAGCATATGCATGGTCGCGTTGAACTAGATCTTCTTTCTGCAGTGCCATATTGTCACGGAGATAATCAAATCCAAATTCATTATTTGTTCCATAAGTAATATCACAATTATAATTTTTTCGACGCTGCTCAGGTGTCATGTTATTCAAAATGAATCCTACACTAAGCCCCAATCTTTTATAGACTTCACCCATCCATTCAGCATCGCGTTGCGCTAGGTAATCATTAACTGTAATTAAATGAACTCCTCTACCAGTCAAGGCATTTAAATATATTGGGAAAGCTGCAACTAATGTTTTTCCTTCACCAGTTTTCATCTCAGCAACATTTCCTCTATGCAATATTATTCCACCAATGATTTGGACATCATATGGTATCATCTCCCACTTAAGCTCACGACCTACAACTTTCCAACTTGAGCCACACATTCTTCTACATGTTTCTTTCACCATTGCAAACGCTTCTGGCAAAACTTGTTCTAATTTATTGTGTTCTGCTAGTAAAATAAATTTTTTAGCTTCGTCTTTATCACTAATTTCTTTTTTAGCTTTTTCTTTAGCCTCTTCAACAGCTGACAATATTTCGGTTCTCAATTCTATTGAACGATTCTTTAATTCTTCATCTGATTTGTCTAACAACTTATCGGCAAAAATATTTATTTCATTAAGTAATGGATAAAGTTGTTTTACTTCTCGATCAGATCGAGACCCAAAAACTTTTTTAACTAAATTTTGAATCATTTATTTTTTTCCTTAGATCCATTTGACATTGTTTTATAAACATTATCTAATACTCCATTAACAAAGCTCGAGCTATCTTCATTACAATATATTTTTGCCATCTCTATCGCTTCGCTTATTGATACTTTAGGTGGCACTTCTTCAATAAAATAAATCTCACTAATAGCTACAATAAGAAGTATGCGATCTAAAAGTGCTACTCGCTCAAATTCCCAGTTATTAAGTCTGGATTTAATTTGATTTTCGCACCACTCTTTATTATCCATTGCAGAATTAAACAAATTAGTAATGTACTTAATTAAATTTGATTCATAAGATCTACGGTTAAGAATATCTTTTAATATTTTAGCTCTATCTTCTCCAGTCATCGCGGAAGCATAAAGTGCTTGAAGAACAGCCTCGCGAGCAATTCGTCTAGGATGTATAGTTTTAATCATTAATTATTATATTAAAATTAAATTAAATGTATCCAGTCTAAAGTGTCTTCTTCTTCTTCTAACTGAATACTAATTAATAATTTTCTTATTTGACTAGAAACTTTTCCCATATTTCCATCATTAATTTTATAAGGTTTTTTATTGTAAGTAATACAACCAACTGGCGTAATAACCACTGCAGTTCCAGTGCAAAATACTTCATCAGCTTTGAATAAGTCTTTTAATAGTAAATCACTCTCTTTTATCGTAAGTCCTAACTTATCTTGAGCAAGCTTCAATACTGAATCTCGAGTCACACCATCTAAGATTGAACCTGTAAGCCTTGGCGTCACTAATTGGTTACCTTTTAACATAAAAATATTTGCAGAACCAACTTCTTCAACTAATTGTTCATTATCAGCTCTCAGATAAAGGACTTCATCAAATCCAGAAGCTTTTGCTTCTTTAACAGGAAGAAGTGTTGAGGAATAATTACCAATTGCTTTAGCATTTCCAATTCCTTTAGGAGCCGCTCGGTGATATGATTGAGATGCAATTAAGTTAAGAGGCTTAATTCCATTTTTAAAATATGGACCTACAGGAGCGGCATAAATAATAAAAGTATACTCACTAGCTGGAGCAACACCTAATGTAGGCGCAGTACCCCAAACTACTGGTCGGATATATAAACCACCCATTTTATATGGAGGAACAAAGTCAATATTATCTCTTACAACTTCTAATATTGCATTCATAAAATAATCTTCAGGGATTTCTGGCATGCAAAGTCTCTTACAAGATCTAGAGATTCTTTTTGCATTCATATCTGGACGAAATAATACTACTCTATCTTTTGAAGAATGATGTGCTTTCATACCTTCAAATATTCCCTGTCCATAGTTTAAAACACCCGCTGCTGGAGAAATTTCAATATTCCCATATGGAATTAGTCCCCCTTCATCCCATTGGCCATTACTATTTGAAGTACTTTTCCACATACTGCGAGTAGGATAAATACCAAATCCTAAACTTTCCCAGTCAATTTTTTGTTTTTGTAACACTAAATATTTCCTCCAAGTATTTCTCGCGCAATTACTAATTCTTGAATTTCGGAGGTACCTTCATAAATTTGTGTAATTTTAGCATCACGAATTAGCCTTTCAACACCTGTCTCTCTAACATATCCATATCCTCCAAATATTTGTACACATTCAGTTGCTGCTTCCATTGCAATCTTTGAAGCAAAGCTTTTCGCCATTGCTGCTTCTTTTTTAAATGATAAACCTAAATCTTTCATTTTCGCTGCCCTATAGATTAGAAGTCTAGCAGCATCTATATTTATAGCCATCTTTGATATTTTACTTTTAATTGCTCCAAATTTTCCAATTTTTTTACCAAACTGTTCACGCTCATTAGCATAAGATACTGACCTATCTAAGGATTCTTTGGCAATACCTAATGCTTGAGTAGCTATACCTATTCTTCCACCATCTAATGTACTCAATGCGATTTTAAAACCATTGCCTTCTTCACCTAATCGATTTTTCTCAGATACTTTGCAATTATCAAAATAAAGTTCACATGTGTCTGAGCCACGAATTCCAAGCTTATCTTCTTTTTTCCCAGTTGAAAAACCTTTGGTCCCTTTTTCAATAATAAATGTGGAAATTCCGTTATAACCTACATTTTTTTCAGTTAAACACATTACTAGAACAACGTCTGATGATATTCCATTAGTCACCCAGTTTTTTGTTCCATTAATTATGTAATGATCTTTTTCTTTCTTAGCAAATGTCCTCATGTTACTTGCATCAGATCCAGATTGTGGTTCTGATAAAGAAAAAGCTCCAAGCCATTTACCACTTGCCAGTTTTGATAAAAAATTTTGCTTTTGTTCTTCTGTTCCATGCTTTTCAATTAACTGACAAACTAATGAGTTATTAACAGACATAATAACAGCAGAAGATGCATCAGCTTTTGCTATTTCTTCAAGGGCTATGCAATAACTGACTGTATCCATTCCAGAACCACCATATTTTTCAGAGATCATCATTCCCATAAATCCGAGGTCGCCCATCATCTTAATTTGTTCTGCTGGAAATTCAGCATTTTTATCTCGTTCTATAACCTCTGGCCGCAAATGATTATCTGCAAATTCTCTAGCTGTTTTTTGTAGCAGTTTTTCTGTTTCTGATAAAATAAAATTCAAAATTATCTCCTAACTAATATCGCAGATGCTTCGCCACCACCTATACAAAGTGTAGCTAAACCAGTACGAGCTTCTCTTTTAATCATAGCATGGATTAAAGTTGTCAGAATACGAGCGCCACTGCAACCTATTGGATGACCTAGAGCTATAGCACCTCCATGAATATTGACTTTATTATGATCTAATTTATATTCTTTAATTGCAGCCATCACTACAGGTCCAAAAGCTTCATTTATTTCCCAAAGATCTATATCATTTGAATTCAAGTTCCCTTTTTTCAATGTGGATGAAATAGCTTTAAGCGGAGCAGTTGTGAACCATTCAGGTTCATGAGCTGCAGACGCTTGTGCTATAATTGAGACCAAAGGTTTTAATCCTAACGAATTAGCTTTTTCTCTAGCCATTAACATCAATGCAGCTGCTCCATCATTTATTTTAGATGCATTTGCCGCAGTTATACTACCATTATCTTCAAAAGCAGGTTTAAGCAAAGGCATCTTCTTAAAGTTTACCCTACTAGGCTCTTCATCATTATTAATTATTTGATCATCGCTTTTTCTATGCGAAACTGTAACCGGAACAATTTCTTCAATAAATAGATTATTTTCTTGAGCGTGAATTGCTCTTTCATATGATATCTTCGCAAAATTATCTAAATCTTCTCTTGAAAAACTATTCTTATTAACACACATTTCTGCACAGGTGCCCATATGTTTATCATTATAAGCATCCCAAAGACCATCTTTAATTATTGAATCAATAAATTCTCCATTGCCGAGTCTATAGCCAGATCTTGCTTTAGGTAAAAGATAAGGTGCTTGTGACATATTTTCCATCCCACCTGCAATTATTATTTCTGCATCTCCCGCTTGAATTGCTTGACTTGCTATCATCACAGCTTTCAAACCTGAACCGCACATTTTATTAATTGTTAAGCATTCAACTGAATTTGGTAAGCCAGAACCTAAAGCAGCTTGGCGGGCAGGGGCTTGTCCCTGGCCTGCAGAGAGTACATTTCCCATTATAACTTCATCAACAGCTGTTTTATCAATTTTAGTCTCTTCAATTAATGATTTTATAACTAGAGCACCTAATTTATGAGCAGAAAAATTTGAAAAAACACCTTGAAAAGATCCAATAGGTGTACGTTTTGCTGAAACAATTACTACATCATTAAGTTTAGACATAATTTGTACCTAAAAATGATAAATATGAAAAAAAATAGCTAGTAAAAGCTAAGATAGATAAAGGACTTAATATCTTAATATACTTAATCAATGAACTGAGTTATTTTTTTGTTTGTAAGTGCCGGTAGCACACTCAACAAAAATCTTCTTTTATATATAGAATAATTTAATACAAATCGTCTTTTATAATTAAAGGTTTTGATATGCTAAAATATTAACTGTAAGTGGTTACTTTTTAGATTTATCATAAGCATTAATTATATCACGAACTAATTTATGTCTAACAATATCAGAGGTTTTCATTTTACTAAATCCAATTCCATCAATACCTTTTAATAAATCAATAACTTGAAGTAAACCTGATTCAGTTTTATTTCTTAGATCAATTTGAGTGATATCACCTGTAATAATAGCTCTTGAATTAACACCCAAACGTGTAAGGAACATTTTCATTTGTATAGTTGTAGCATTTTGAGCTTCATCAAGTATCATGAAAGCATTATTAAATGTTCTTCCTCTCATATAAGCTAATGGAATAACCTCTATTGTATTCTTTTCTAAAAGAGGCTTTAATTGAACAGATGATATAATATCCGATAAAGCATCATATAATGGAGCTAGATAAGGATCAACTTTTTCTTTTAAATCACCAGGGAGAAATCCAAGATTTTCGCCAGCTTCAACTGCTGGTCTACATAAAACAATTCTATTAATTTCATGATTTAATAATGCAGAAATAGCAAAGGCAACAGCTATAAATGTTTTTCCTGTACCAGCAGGACCAACACAAAAAACCATATCATTTTTTCTTACAACTTTAATATAATTTTCTTGGCCTTTTGTTCTTGCAGATATAGCCCCCTTTCGTCCATAATGAATAGTTAGTTCATCTCGTTGAGAACTAGTACCATTATTATTTGCTGTAAAATTTATAATAGTTTTTACATCTTGAAGAGTAATTGAACCTTTATGACTAAGCGTTGTATTCATTTCATGAAAAATTGAAGAAATAATTTTAACCTCATTATCATCACCAATAATTTTAATTTCATTTCCACGAACAAATATTTGACTCTCAAAAGAGTCTTCAACAAGTTTTAAATTAGCATCCGCTGGCCCAAATAAAAAATTTTGGTCCGGCCCATTTATTTCAATAGTCTTTTCCATGTACAATATTTAATTAGTAATCTTAATATATGAATTTATTCAAATTTTTAAGTTTATCATCATTTTTAGATAATAGTCATAGTGTGAAAAAATTTAATGTTATTATCTTTTTTAGTTTAATATTTATTAGTTTTAGTTGTTCTTCAAAAATAGAAACATTTAACAAATATGTTTCAAAAGAAAAAAATATTCAATTTCTAGTAGCTCAAGGTAAACTCCATTGGGATAAAAGAGTAAATATAAAAGATGCTAATTTGGCTAAACTTTTTTTATCAAAGGCTAATGAACTAAATCCAGATAATGCAGAAATAGTTGAACTTTATGCACGAGCATGCCATTTTGTTGGATATTATTTGCAATCAAACTTAGATAAATCTGACTCGCTTTTTATTGAGGGTATGAATACAACTTGGAGTTATATAATTAGTACAAATGCATATCAAGAGGGTGCAGCACTTTTCGATGGAGATTCAACTGGAAAAAAGATAGCTGGAATTACAAACATATCAAAAGAAATGGTGCCTATCTTATATTGGTGGGCATCAAATTATTCCAGGTATCTTTCTAAGAAACCCGTTATGGACAGATTACAGTCTAGAGATCTAATTGAAACAGCACTACATAGGATTCTTTCACTAGAACCTGATTACTTTTATCACGGTGCAAATAGATTATTTGGTGGAATTTATGCTAGACTCCCTGGTGTAGAATTAAACTTATCAATGAATAATTTTGATAAAGCAATTACAGGTAGTCCAAATTATTTAGGCACCTATGTAGTCCGCGCTGAATATCTTCATACAAAAAGTGGCAATCGAGAGGCTTTTACAAAAGATCTACAAATGGTTTTAAATGCAGATCCAACATTATTACCAAATATATCCCCTGAAAATTTATTTGAGCAGGAAAAAGCAAAACAACTTCTTTTAAAGGAAGCTAGTTTATTTGAATAGTCACTAGTCTTTTTACTAGCAGATATACCTTTCACTGAATCAAATTTGGATATAATTCTTTATGCTATCAATTAAGATTGCAATTAATTATATAATAATACTATCTATTTGACAAATTATGGAGGTGTCATCATGAGAAGGATGATTAATTTAATTTTATTTTTTAGTTTAAGCATATTAAGTGCTGATTCTTTAGATGTCTTTTTTAAAGATGCTTTAAAATGGAGAAACATAGGACCGTTTAGAGGAGGACGCTCACTTACTGCCGTCGGAGTTCCTTCTCAGCCTTTAACTTATTACTTTGGATCAACTGGTGGTGGTGTTTGGAAAACGGTTGATGGTGGTTTAGAATGGTCTAATATATCTGATGGATTTATTAAAACTGGTTCTGTGGGGGCTCTTGCTGTATCTGAATCAGATCCAAATGTTATTTATGCCGGCATGGGTGAAGCATGTATTCGCCCTGTAATGACATCTCATGGTGATGGGGTTTATCGTTCAAATAATGGTGGTGAAACTTGGGAAAATATTGGTTTAGAAAATTCTCGAACTATTTCACAAGTAATTATTCATCCCAATAATTCTAATTTAGTCTACGTAGCTGTTCAAGGCGATCAATATACCTCGAGTAAAGATCGAGGAATCTTTCGTTCAAAAGATGGCGGTAATAGTTGGGAAAAAGTGCTATTCATAAATGAGCATGCAGGTGCAAGTGGTCTAAGTATGGATAGAAATAATCCTCGAATTCTATATGCATCAATTTGGGATCACCAAAGAAAACCTTGGCAAATGAGAAGTGGTGGTGAAGGAAGCGGAATATATAAATCAACAGATGGTGGTAATAGTTGGGAAAAACTAACAAAAGGTTTACCAGCTAAAATGGGTAAAACTGATGTATCTGTTTCAGGCGCAAATTCAAAACGAGTTTATGTTATTGCTGAAGCAGAAAAAGGTGGACTATTCCGCTCAGATGATGGTGGAAAAAGTTTTAAACAAATAAATAGTGATCGAGTTCTTATTGCAAGGAGTTGGTATTATATTCATGTTTTTGCTGACCCTCAAGATGAAAACATCGTTTATGTTTTAAATGCTCCCTTTATGAAATCTACAGATGGTGGAAAGTCATTTAAAAGAATGAGCGTACCTCATGGTGATAACCATGGGCTTTGGATAAACCCGACAAATAACAAAAATATGATTAATGCAAATGATGGTGGTGCAAATATTTCATATAATGGGGGCAAATCTTGGTCAACTCAAAAGAATCAACCTACTTCTCAATTTTATCGTGTTATTACTGACAATCGCTTTCCTTATTATGTTTATGGAGGTCAACAAGATAATTCTAGTGTTGCTATTCCTAGCAGGACAAGCGGTCGTGGAATAGATTGGTCAGATTGGTATAGAGCTGCAGGATGTGAAAGTGCTTATCTAGCATTTGACCCTGATAACCCTATAGATATTTATGGAGGATGCTATCAAGGATTAATTGAGAAGCTAAATATTTTGACACAAAAAAGTCGTAGTATAATGGCATATGAGTATTTAGGATTAGGTTCTGTTCCAAGTGACCAAAAATTTAGATTTAATTGGAATGCACCAATCTTTGCTTCACCCCATAATCCATCTACAATCTATCATGCTGGAAACGTTCTATTTAAAACTAATGATGGTGGTAATTCATGGGACGTAATTAGCCCAGACCTTACTAAAAATGATAAATTAAAACATGATCTAGGAAGCGTTCCTTTTACTAATGAAGCTGCTGGTGGAGAAGTTTATAATACAATTATGTATGCGGCGGAGTCAAAGCATGAAGCTGGAACAATTTGGGTGGGTTCTGATGATGGGTTAATACATATCACCAGAGATGGAGGTACTAATTGGAAAAATATAACTCCTAGAAGTATGGATGAAGGAATGGTTAACTCTATAGAAATTTCACCTCATGATCCTGGTACTGCATATGTAAGTTTCACAAAATATAAATTTGGAGATATTGCACCATATATTTATAAAACAAATAATTATGGAAAAACTTGGACACAAAAAACAACAGGCATCCCTAAAAATACTTTTGTGCGTGTTGTTCGAGAAGATCTTATACAAAAGGACTTGCTTTATGCAGGCACTGAAACTGGATTATATTTATCAACAAATGGTGGTAAATCTTGGGTACCTTTTCAACTGAACCTACCTATTGTTCCAATAACAGATTTAACAATAAGGAATAATGATTTAGTTGCATCAACTCAAGGAAGAGCATTTTGGATTTTGGACGATCTAACTCCTATCCATCAATTCAAAGAAAGTATAAAGAAAAAAGAAATCCATTTATTTGCACCAAGAATAGCATATCGAACTTCTGGAGGCAGTAGTAAATCAAAAATAATGGGGCAAAATCCACCTAGTGGTGCTGTAATATTATATAATATAGCAAACGAGGTTGATAAAAATTCAAATCTTAAAATTGAAATATTAGATAATTCTGATAAAGTTCTTCGAACTATCTCTAATAAAAGTGGAGAATCAGCTAAAGTATTTGATGGATCATATAAAACGACTAAAGCCCCCTCAAAACAAGGGCTAAATAGATTTATATGGAATCTTCGTGTTGATGATCTTTTAACAGTATCAGATATATCATTTTATGGATCATACTCAGGCTATAGAGTTGGTCCAGGAGAATATACTATACGCCTTACTTTAGATGATTACTCAACTAGTCAGCCTTTAAGTATTCGTCATGACCCACGACTTGATATTAGAGATCGAGATACAAATCAACATCAAAAACTTATGAGTGAACTCTATACTAAAATTAATGATCTCCATAATGCAATTAATAAAGCAAGAAGTGTTAGAAGTCAGATTGAAAAAATGAATAGTAGATTACAAAATAAAGAGAATATGGATGAATTAATAAATGCAAGTAATCTGGCTATTAAAGCTTTAAATGAATGGGAAGGAAATGTTGTTCAAACTAAAATGGAAACATTTCAAGATGTGGTCAACTTTTTAAATCGATTAAACTCTCATATGATTAATTTAATGGGAACTTTAGATGGCTCAGACCCACCTATTACTCAAGGTCAAAAAGATAGATTTTCTGATTTATCTGAAGAGTGGTATCAATATAAAAATAAATTGAATTCAATCATGAATAATGAAGTAAATGATTTTAATAGGCTTTATAAAAAAGAAGATTTGCCGATTATTATTATTGAAGATTAAATAATCATTTTTGAAATATTTCGATATATTGTCCATTATTTATTTCATCTTCTAGCACCATTTCTTTTTGCAAAGTTATTTTGGAGAAAAAATTGGCGAATTGCAGGTTTTATAATGTTAGCAACTATTTTTATAGATGTTGACCATATAATAGCAAATCCTATTTTTGATTCTAATCGATGTAGCATAGGTTTTCATCCATTACATACAATTTGGGCTGGAATTATTTACTCGATTATGTTGATAATTCCATCTTGGAAATTACGTGCAATTGCGTTCGGTTGTTTATGGCACTTAACTACTGATTTAATTGATTGTTTATTGATTCTCAATAAATAAATATTATATCCAAAAATGAATCTTATCATCTGCTATATAATCTTTTAGTTTATTAGCAAATAAAGTTTTGACTCTATCTCTGTCATCTTGAGAAACTGTGACAATTTTATTCTCTTCAACATAGTCTTTATAATATTCAAGAGAATCCGGGTTAGATTTTCTAATTCGTTGAAAATAATCTTGCCCCATTCGAAATACACCAACAGTTATATCATAAATATTATTACAATCTAGTAAAATAATTATTTTATTTAATAATTCTCCATAATCTTTTTCCCAATTATCATATATTATTACAGGGTCAAAGCATAACCTCACCTTCCACCCCTTCTTAATTGCGAGACTAATTGCAGAAATTCTTCGTTCCAGAGTAGGTGTATTAAACTCATTATTTGTGACAACTCTTTCTGGAGATAAAGTCCATGAAAAAAGTATTTTTTCTGAAGGAGTTAAATCTGATAAAGAATTAAATAATGCGCTTTTAGTTCTTACTTCTAATCTTAAATCTGATTTATTTTTTGAAAAATTAATCCAAGACCTAGTAATAGGTAAAATATTTTCAAAAGCCATTAAATCTGTATTATATGATATAGATAACATTAAAGGATCATTTGGATAAGGACGAATAGAAAGTTCCTTTTCTACTGCATTTTCCATATCTTTTTGATTAACAAAAATCACTATGTTTGCAGAAGAATACATCCCTTGTAAAAAGCAATAATCACAGTTATAAAGACAATTTAAAATTGGTGTATTATAATAAAAGTTTCTAAATCCACCATCTTGAAGAATATCGGTACCTTTATAAATAAAGGGTGGTTTTTTAACCGCGAGAATTAATTTAATAGAGTTTTTTTGTGTCTGGAAGTCTTGATTATTTCTATTAAAAAAAGATTTATAATCTGAAATCTCAATTATATTTGCTTTTGAAAAACGATCTAAGCATTCACGTGTTAAATTATATTTTTTTGCATCAGATTCGACATAAATATGTGAAAAGTCAGGAAGAAAGGTATTGTCTGATTTTATCAAAAACTTTATTCCTTTCCTGTTTTGACGTTGGTGATCTTTTGAAATAATTTTTTAACACATTTATTTCAGCATTATTTTTTTTATAATTCTCTGATAATCGAGTTAATTGTAATGATTGAGTCTTTGTTAGTTGAAATTTCTTTGAATATTTTTTTAATAATTTTATTTCTGATTTCTCTAAAATAATACGATTAGAAAGATTTTTATTATTATAATAATTGACAATTTTTAAAATATTCTCTATTTGCTCATGAATTAAACTGCAAACATTTATTGATTTCCAATCTTTAATATCCATGTAATCTGAAACTATCTTTAAAAAGATGAATCGATGGCAAGGTATATATGATGATAGTGATTCAAAAATTGCACTAGCTTCCATATCTACTAATCCAGTGTAATTAAAACTATCATCAGATACACTATTAATAACTGTAGTTAATGAAATTTCCTTTAAATTATTTTTTATAAGAATATCTGGGAAGAATATTTTACCAGTCTCTTCATCTATAATTTTATTTATTAAATAAATTGAGCCTATATTAGTTTTATTTTTTTCTCCTCCTGCTATACCCACATTAATAATAATTGTTTCATCCCAATTAATTTTAAGATCTATAATTGACTTAAGTCTAAACTTAGTTTTGTGTTTACCTACACCTGTGATTAATAGTGATATATTATTATTAATAAATAATTGAGTTTTTAAATCTTTTTCAAGATTAAACCTTTTTATTATAGGAGTTGCTTCAACCTTAAGAGCTGTAAGAAATAAAAAATTCATTTTATAAAAGATTCAATATTATTTGCTATTGATAAACTCTCTTATTTTTATAACCATCTCTACACTATGAGTTTTATTATTTGTTTCCATATCAATTAATTTAGAATTTGAAAGTTTATCTGCTATTTTTACAGTATTCTCGTAATCGTGCATTATATCTTTTGATGCTGCAAGAATTAATACTTTTTGATTAATTTTATCTAATTGATTCCAAACTTTATAAGAAGAAAAATTTATTGCAGATCGACGTAATCTTACTGGTGAAGCTTGATCAAGCGATTTAGCGTATTTATAATATTGCTTTGGATCTGAATTCATATCTAAGTATTTCTTCTTCATGTACCATTTTATTATTGGTCTAATAAAATAAAAAATGAATGGAGGAGCTAGTCTAGCAATCATTAACCAAATAGTTGGAATATTAAATTCTGCGTTTGGTCCAATTAGAATTGATAAAGTTGGACTTACTATCTTTCTACTCATAGAATCTAGAATTACCGTAGCACCAAGTGAACTCCCAAATAAAATGAAAGATTTATTTATTAAATTTAATTCTGATAATACATATGGAAGGTCATCCCCCAGAGATTCAATTGTTAGTGGTTGCTTATTTATATGTACTGATGAACTTTTTTCACGAGTTTCTAAATAATAAACTTCAAAATCCTTTGTCATTTCTTTTAATACAACATTCCAACTATCAATAATTGAACCCCAACCAGAAATAAAAATGACTGGTGGAAAATTAGATTTTATTTTCGGTTTAAAATGAATGAGAAATAATTTTATATCTTTATCACCAGATATATATTGATGAGAATATTTTGTTCCACTAGCACAAAATTGTGTGAAATCCATTGATTATCCTCTTAATTATGATAAAGGATTATTATCTAATACTTTTATATAATTATTCTTTATTAGGAATGATGCTAATATTTAATTCTGATAATTGAGCATCAGATACTGAGTTTGGAGCCTCATCCATAAGTGATGAGGCAGAAGTTGTTTTAGGAAAAGCTATTACGTCACGAATATTTTTTGTACCTGCTAAAAGCATAACCAAACGATCAAAGCCAAAGGCAATCCCTCCATGTGGAGGAGTTCCATATTTTAAAGCTTCAATTAAAAAACCAAACTTTGCTTTAGTTTCTTTTTCATCCATACCCAATAAGTCAAAAATTTTAGCCTGAAAATCTGGTTTATGATTTCTAATTGAACCTCCTGCTATTTCATATCCATTCATAGTTAAATCATAACCTCTTGATTTTAATGAAGCTGGGTCAGATTCTAGTTCTGATATATCATTAGTTGATGGGGCTGTAAATGGATGGTGGCGTGCAACATATCGATTAGAATTATCATCAAACTCAAACATTGGGAAATCTGTTACCCATACTGGTTTGAAAACATCTGTTTTTGCAAGGTCTTCAATTCTAGCAATTTCAACTCGAAGTGCTCCCAACGCTAATTGCGTTAACTCTTTATTATCACCAATCATAAATATAATATCATTGTTTTTTAATTTTAGATTAGCTATTAATTCATTTTGTAATTCTTTATTAAAAAATTTTGATATTCCACCACAAAGGGCCCCATCTTCAACTTTTATCCAAGCTAATCCTTTAGCTTTATATTTTTTTACGTAATCAGTTAAATCATCAATCATTTTTCTGGTATACTTGGCTCCACCTAAGACAACCAAACCTTTAACAATTTCCGCAGATTTAAATGCATTAAATTCTGATTTATCAGTAAACGGCTTTACATCTTGTAGTAACATTTCATAACGAAGATCAGGCTTATCAGATCCATAAAGATCCATTGCTTCATCCCATTCTAGACGTGGAAACTTTTTTGGAAGCTCTACATTTATAACTTCTTTAAAAACCTTAGTTGTTAAGATTTCCATTTGATTAAAAATAATTTCTTCATCAACAAAAGACATTTCAATATCAATCTGAGTAAATTCAGGTTGACGGTCAGCTCTAAGATCTTCATCTCTAAAACATTTTACTATTTGGAAATAACGATCATAACCAGCAATCATCAAAATCTGCTTATAAATTTGTGGAGATTGAGGAAGCGCGTAAAATTTCCCCTCATGTATACGACTTGGAACAAGATAATCTCTTGCACCTTCTGGAGTTGATTTCATGAGAACAGGAGTTTCAACTTCTAAAAAATTTTCGCCAGATAAATAATTGCGAACTGCTTGATATGTTTTATGACGGATATTAAGATTTTGTTGAAGTTCGTCTGTTCGTAATTCTAAATAACGATATTTTAAACGAAGATCTTCTTCTGCACTTGTTCTATCACTTATAACAAAAGGTAACGGATCAGCTTCATTAAGTATTTCCATCTTATTAATAATTACTTCAATCTCACCTGTAAACATTTCCGTATTAATTGCACCTTCGGTACGCTTTTGTACTTTACCACTTACAGATATAACATCTTCCATTGATAATTTTTTTACTTCTTCAAACTCACCAGTATAATTATCAGAATTAAAAACTATTTGTGTTTTTCCATATCGATCTCTTAAGTCTACAAAAACGACTTGTCCATGTAATCTAACCGTATTTACCCAGCCATTTAGGATAACTGACTTATCAATACTTTTACTATTTAATTCTCCACATGTATTTGTTCTTATATTCATTATTTTATAAAATTTTCTTCTTTTTATTTCTTAGTGTAAGCCATAAAGCAACTCCTATGGAAACTGATGTTCCCGTATATATACCTACTAAAATTGCTTCTGACAGCTTATCATCCTTTTTTATTATGATTATAGGTATCAATTTATAAACAATAAACTCCGCAAGAGCGGAGTTTATTAATAACAATCTTGTATTATAAAGATTTAGCGGCTTGAGACTTTTAATCTATTCAAAGCTTTTAAAAGAGATAACTCAGCTCTATTAATATCATTATCTTTCTTATTAGAGAGTCTATCCTTTGATCGTTGCATAGATGCTTTTGCTCGATCTGAATCAATATCATTTGCCACTTCAATAGTTTCTAATAGAAATTGCACTTTATCTTTTGAAATTTCAGCAACGCCTCCACTAGTAGCAAAATAGGAATCTTTACCTTCTTCCGTTATTTTTATTTCTCCAACTCCTAAGGCAATTACTGCTTCTCTATGTCCTTTCATAATACCAAAAGAACCATCAGTAGCAGGACATCGCACATAGGAAGCATTTTCAACTTCATTGATTTCGGTAGGCGTAACAATTTCAAGCTTAAAACTATTCATTAGTATTCTTATGCAGCTTCTTTTTTAGCTTTATCAAATGCTTCATCTAAAGAACCAACATATGCAAATGCATTCTCTGGAACATCATCGGCATCACCTTTTAAAATACCTTCAAACCCAGAGATTGTATCTTCCAACTCAACATAACGTCCAGGTGTCCCAGTAAATTGTTCTGCGACAAAGAATGGTTGTGAGAAAAACTTCTGAATTTTACGAGCTCTAGAAACTGTCTGCTTATCTTCATCAGAAAGTTCATCCATACCTAAAATAGCTATAATATCTTGAAGGTCTTTATATTTTTGTAAAACACCCTGCACATCACGAGCTATGTTATAATGACGGTCTCCTATTATTCTAGGGTCAAGAATCCTTGAAGTTGAGGCTAAAGGGTCTACAGCTGGATAGATTCCTAACTCCGCAATTTTTCTTTCTAAAACAGAAGTTGCATCTAGATGAGCAAATGCTGTTGCTGGTGCAGGATCTGTTAAATCATCCGCTGGTACATAAACTGCTTGTACAGAAGTAATAGATCCTTTTTTTGTAGAAGTAATTCTTTCCTGAAGATCTCCCATTTCTGTTGAAAGTGTCGGTTGATATCCAACAGCTGAAGGCATTCGTCCTAATAATGCGGATACTTCTGAACCAGCTTGTGTAAATCTGAAAATATTATCAACAAAAAGTAAAACATCACGTCCTTCATCATCACGAAAAAATTCTGCCATAGCTAATCCACTTAAGGCCACACGCAAACGAGCACCAGGAGGCTCATTCATTTGTCCAAAGACCATAGTTGTCTTATCTATTACACCAGATTCAGTCATTTCATTATATAAATCATTGCCTTCACGTGTTCTTTCTCCAACACCCGCAAATACAGAGTATCCTCCGTGCTCTGTAGCAATATTTCTTATTAATTCCTGAATTAAAACAGTTTTGCCTACTCCGGCACCTCCAAATAATCCAGTTTTTCCACCTTTTGTATATGGCTCCATAAGATCAACAACCTTAATACCAGTAACTAATATTTCAGTAGATGTTGCTAGTTCTTCGTGCTTTGGTGCTGCTCGGTGAATAGGGTTCTTCTTATCAGTACCTACGTCACCTTTACCATCAATTGTATTTCCAAGAACATCAAAAAGGCGACCCAAGGTTTCTTGACCCACTGGAACTGAAATAGGAATGCCTGAATCAACCACCTTAACGCCACGTGTCAAACCATCAGTAGAGTCCATTGCAACTGTACGTACCATATTGTCACCTAAATGTTGTGCGACCTCTAATACTAATGTACCTTCTTCAGAACGATCAACATTAAGTGCATTTAAAATTTCCGGGAGGTTGCCGTCTTCAAAAAGTACATCAACCACAGCACCCATTATTTGAGAAATTTTACCAGTCTTTTTAGACATATTGGTTTCCCCTATCCTTTAAGCGCTTCAGCACCACTAACGATTTCTAACATCTCTGTAGTAATCGAAGCTTGGCGAGCTTTGTTAAATTCTAATTGTAAATCTTTAATCATATCTTCTGAATTGCTCGTCGCATTTTCCATCGCAACCATTCTAGCAGCCTGTTCACTTGCATATGATTCTAATAAATATTTCCACATTTGAACATTTAAATGTCTTGGCACTAATGATTTTACTATCGCATCCTTAGATGGCTCGTAAAGTCTATCTGCAATATTGCTTCCTTCAGAATCAAATTCTAAAGGAACAAATTTTTCTGTTAAAACCATTTGTGTTGCAACATTTACAAATTCATTAAATACTACACGTATTTCATCTACTTTTCCAGATATGAAATGATTAATAATATTATTTCCAATACTAACTGCATGGTTAAAGTTTAAATCGCTCCAAAAATCTATGTGAGATTCAATAATATTATATTTACGAGGTTTGAAATAATCCCTAGCTTTTTTACCAATACAAAAAATATCAACATTATCTTTTCCAAATTCATCGATCTCATTTTGAGCTTTTCTCAAAGCAGAGCTATTAAAAGAACCTGCAAGACCTTTATCAGATGTTACCACAACATAAGCTATACGATTAACTTCTCTTACTTCTAGCAATGGTAATAATTCGCGATCAACATCAGGAAGTAAATTTTGGATAATATCAGACAAGCTCCTAGAATAAGGACGCGCTTTTTCCATATTATCTTGAGCACGTCGCATTTTAGCAGCTGCAACCATTTTCATAGCTTTAGTTACTTTTTGGATACTTTTAACAGACTTTATACGATCTCGAATATCTTTAAGATTGGCCATCTTTTATACTGAGAATCCTTTAGTGAAATCTGAAATAGATTTTTCAAGATTTTTGCTCAATTCATCAGAAATAATGCCTTCAACACTTATAGACTCTAAATCTTTCTTATTATTTGCCTCAAGGTAATCAAATAAACCTGATTCGAATTCTGATACTTTTGCGACAGGAACTTCATCTAAATAACCTTTTGAAACAGCAAAGATGATTACAACTTGGTTTTCAACCTTCATTGGTACGTACTGCCCTTGTTTAAGAATTTCAACCATTCGCTCACCACGAGTAAGTTGCGCTTGAGTATTCTTATCAAGATCAGAACCAAATTTCGCAAAAGCTTCTAACTCTCGATACTGAGCTAAATCTAAGCGTAAGGTTCCTGCTACACTTTTCATTGCTTTAATCTGCGCATTACCTCCAACACGAGAAACAGATATTCCAACATCAATCGCAGGTCTAATACCAGAATTAAAAATATTTTTTTCTAAATATATTTGGCCATCTGTAATTGAAATAACATTTGTAGGAATGTATGCAGACACGTCACCTTCCTGCGTCTCAATTATAGGAAGTGCGGTTAAAGAGCCACCACCCAAATCAGATGATAATTTAGAAGATCTTTCTAATAGGCGACTGTGAAGATAAAAAACGTCTCCTGGAAATGCTTCACGACCGGGAGGTCTTCTAAGCACTAAAGACATTTGTCTATAAGCTACTGCTTGTTTCGAAAGATCATCATAAACAATTAAGCCATGTTTACCATTATCTCTAAAATATTCACCCATAGCACAACCTGAGTATGGAGCTATATATTGTAGAGGAGCAGCGTCAGAGGCATTAGCCGTAACAACTGTAGTGTAATCCATAGCACCATTTTCCTCTAATTCAGCAACAATAGCTGCAACGGTAGAAGCTTTCTGTCCAATAGCTACATAAATACAATAAACTGGTTCTTCAGTTTCATGAGTATATTTTTGATTAATAATAGCATCAATAGCTACTGCTGTTTTTCCAGTTTGACGATCTCCAATAATTAGCTCTCGTTGACCTCTACCAATTGGAATCATACTATCTACAGCTTTAATTCCTGTTTGAAGAGGTTGATTAACTGGAGAACGGGCCATTACACCAAGAGCTTTACGTTCTATAGCTAAATATTCTTTAGTATCAATTGGGCCTTTACCATCAATAGGCTGCCCAAGTGGGTTAACAACTCTACCGAGCATTGCTTCTCCAACTGGTACTTCAACTACACGACCAGTTCTTTTAGCTAAATCACCTTCTTTAACAAGGCTTGTTTCACCAAATAATACTAATCCAACATTATCATCTTCTAAGTTTAATGCCATGCCAAATACACCATTAGGTAATTCAACAAGCTCTGAGCTCATAACATTTTCTAGGCCACTTACACGAGCCACACCATCACCTACTTCAATGACTTCACCTACCTCAGACACATCAACTGACAAATCAAATTTTGCAATCTGTTCTTTAAGTAGGTTTGCTATATTATCCGTTTTGATATCCATGATTTCCTTTTAATGCACTATGCTTTTAATAATGATTGGCGCATGCTCTCCAGTTGATTCTGAATCGATGCGTCCATGAATTTGTTTCCAACACGAAGTTTTATACCACCAATTAAATTAGGATCAACTTCTACACTAAGTTCCATTGATTTCCCTAATGATGATTCTAATGATTCTTTTAGTCCTTCAGATTCTCTTTCTGATAATTCAGAAGATACATGAGCGATGACAGTAAGATAATTCAATTTTTTCTCAAAAATCTTAATGTATGATTTCTCAATTAAAGAAAAAAGCTTAACTAAGTTTTGATCGGTAATTAAACCAATAAACTCTGAAACAATTGGATGACACTTCACACCAAGTGCCTCTTTAACAGCTGTAGCTTTTTGAATCTCAGTTATTCTTTTAGAAAATAAAAAAGCCCGAAACTCTGGTGAGGCTTTTATAGCACTATTAACCAATGTTAATGAATTTCTAACAGCTTTTTCTGAACTGGACTGATTAGCAACATTAAAAAGAGCTTCAGCATATTGTTTTGCTTTAGACTCAAGCTTCATATGATTTAACTTTTTTTAATGATTCTTCAATAAGTGATTTATTATCAGCATCATTTAGATTCTTATTAATAAGTTTTTCTGCAACCGAAAGTGTAAGATTAACAACTTCCTGTTTAATATCAGTAATAGCTTTATCTTTTTCAACTTGAATCTGTTTTTGAGCATCATCACTAATCTTTATTGCCTGTTCTTTTGCCTTTGCAATAGTATCTTCTTTTACTTTCTCAGCAACAGTTTTACTCTCAGCTAATATTGCTTGTGCTTCTGATCGTGCTTTAGCAGTTATTGCTTCAGATTCTTTATTTAGACGTTCTAATTCTAATTTTGCTTTTTCAGCATCATCAAGTGAACTTCTAATCATACCTTCACGATCATCAAGCATTTTTATTAGTGGTTTCCAAGCATATTTTGCTAATACAAAGAAAAGCAATAAAAACGTGATTATTGTCCATATGAAAAGACCTGGGTCGAGTTTAACTAATGAATCCATTTTTTTCTCTCAAACTTCTATGTTGATTAAATGAATTTATTTAAAGTATCAACATTAAAAATGTGAAAACCTCAGCCAAAATTGCTACTCCTTCAAGAAGGAATAGAGGCAGGTTTACAGCACCCGTAATCTTATCTGCAGCTTCAGGCTGACGGGCTATACTTTCTGCAGCAGCAGAAGCGAATTTTCCAATACCTAGACCAGCACCGATAACTATCAAACCAAAACCTATTGGCATAAATGCAGTTGCTTCCATTTTATTATTACCTCTTTATTATTTTAATGATGAACATTAATTGCCATTCCGACAAATACTGCAGTAAGCAGTGTAAAAACATATGCCTGAACAATGACAACAATGATCTCTAATCCTGAAATAGCGGCAGCCATTGGTACTGATATAAGTGCAACACCAATCCCAGCTGCAGCTGAATGAAACATTTCGGCAAAAATTGCCATAAGTGATAAAAGTGCAAGTAGAGCGATGTGCCCACCTGTCATATTTGCAGCCAGTCGCATTGTTAAAGCAAAAGGCTTGACTAGTAACCCCATTAATTCAATGGGAATTAAAATTATGTAAATCGGCCATGCTAATCCATGAGGAACTAAATTTTTCCAATGATTAATAAACCCATGCGCTTTTGTACCTGCAATCATTATACTAAAAAATGTAATAATTGCTAATGCGGCAGTTACATTAAAGTTGCCTGTTGCTGTAACACCTCCATGCAGCAAACCATTAACAAAGTTATGATCAGCTTCATAAGGGACATTAAAAACAAAACGATTAATCACACCTAAAATATCAAAAACTGGGATCATTCCAATACCATTAGCAAATAAAATAAAAAAGAAAAATGTTAACATGAGTGGTGTCCATGTATTTACCCATTTTGGACCAACATTAGGAGCGACAATTGAATCACGAATAAATTGCGTTATTGATTCAATAGCATTTGCCATTCCTTTTGGAATAAAATTGTTTTGCCTTATATATGCACGAACTGGAATAATAATTGTAATAGAAACCAAAAGAGCAACAATCCATAACATTAATACATGCTTTGTAACTGACATATTTATACCGAATAACTGTGGTAATTGCACAATAGCGTGATCTATATCTGAATTAGAAACGTGATCAATAATATTTTTACCAACTTTATCCATTACACTGGATCCAGAGGTTTTTTCACCAACTAAGATCATTGTTTTCTTCTAATATTTTTTAAGATTGAAAAAGTGATTTTAAAACTATTGCTTCTAGCGTATGAAACACTATAAATGAACCCGAAAAACTAATAACAAATGGTAATGGAGTAAAAGAATAAAAGTAAATAATTA
>ERZ1046876.114-NODE-114-length-65639-cov-6.807041_pt1 | contig 65639 bp, 36 predicted proteins | sample MGYA00383094_ERZ1046876 | MGnify/ENA primary metagenome ERZ1046876 (study PRJEB29581, sample SAMEA5548364) | metagenome | biome: marine; feature: coastal; material: water | depth 50 m | study: Short-term variability in the microbial, nano- and picoplankton...
TTAGAAAATGGTAAATCCTCATATTCTTTTGACGGTAAGCCTTTACATTTTTCTAACGACGCCGAAAAGTCATTATTTACAGAGCAATCACTGACCGCTGAAAGACGGGCACAGGTACAATCAAACTATGTAAGCTATCCGGTCATTGCAGGAAGTAACGGGGTGACAGTTAATCTAAAAAAAAGATATGACTTGGTGCTTACGCCCATGACATGGGAGGAGGCAAAAGAATATTCGTCAGACCAAAATGGTAGGTTGGTATGTATTAATTCTGCTGCTGAAAATAATTATATCCAAAATCTTCTCTTTGACGCACTTAATGGTTTTGATGAAAATAATCAGAGCGTTTCATATGGCTGGATTGGAGCAACTGATGATGAGGATGAGAACGGCACAATTTTCAACCCTGAGACAAACTCAACTTCACCTTTTGAGATTAGTGCAACAAAAGGCAGTTGGAGTTGGTTAAGTGGCGATAGGGTCGCTGATGGATATTCTAACTGGGAGGATTTAGGGATATCTAATTGGGGTGAGCCCAATAGTTCGAATTATTCTTACGGAGCGATCGATTTTTCAGATGCTGCTTGGATTGCAGTTACCAAAGATTTTAAACTTCCATTCGTTATTGAGTATGATGATGGGGCAGCTACCGAAAATAATTTCAGAACGGTTAATGGGTTTAGGAAAGTCCTCGTCGTTCCAGCAAGATTTCGGGATGAGGGTTATTCGGCGAGCGGTGATTCCGCTCCACTTGTAGATAGGGATGGAAATGTTTTATACCCAGAATTCCAACAAAATAGTTATGAGCCTGTCTCACAGACAGAACTCAAGGAAACCATGGATAAGGTAAAAGAGTATTTCCTCCGCAATAGTGATAATAGTTTTGTGCTTGAAGCAGTGATAACCCCAACCGTGACCTTAGATTTTGACAAGTACTCACCGGGGAGATTAATCAGTGGAGGAACATCCGGTAACTTATACGACAGCAGTGGTGAATATTTTACTATACTTGAGGAAACTTTGTACCAAGATGAACTTTCCATTTTGAGTGAAAATGCTTTAGCACAAGCGGCTTTGCAAAGCAAGGAGTGGGATTACAATGGTAGAGCTTTCGTAGGCGTTGCCCAGGTCCTTATTCCAAAAGATGGTGTAGGCCAAGGATTTCTTGCCCCGCCGTCTATCCAGTTTGAGGGAGGCAATATTGACCCTGATGGTTTACCTGACCCAGATTTTTTGCCTGCAAAAGCTGAAGCAATCGTAGGGCCTTCTGGGAAAATAGAAGCGATAAAGATTATTGATTCAGGAGCTTTTTATCATGGAACGCCTAAGATATTAATTGATGGCGTTGAAAGCACAGAGATGGCACCAATTGTTGCTAAAATTGCGATTTCATGGGTGGTGGTGACAAGTTATTCAGCTGGAGGTGTACAAGGATTAGGTTATATCGGTGAAGCAGGTGCACATGCCCAGGCACCCCCACAGAATACTATGTTTGCCGAAACAATAGCCCATGAATTGGGCCATAATTTTAATCTTCATCATGCTAATACATACACTTCACAAAGTGAGCGGCCCACGAGTGATGAAGGAGTTACGAATGCGTATGCTAATCCCTATTCTATCATGGGAAACTTGGCCTCCATATCTGCCGGAGAGTTAAATATACCATCCAAGGTATCCATGAAACAGCTTCGTGGCTTTGGCTTAAACCTTGGCCAGTCTAATGGAAATGATGTAGCCGGGCTAATTTTTTCTGAAGCGGACTTAATTGCATCAGAACTAAAAGAAATAGATGAAGCTCTACCCGCTAACACATTTCGAATATATCGCCATGATTTTGGGCATGGTCCTTATTCCTTAAAGCTTGGAGATTTCGACCTAAAGTTTCCGGCTGGTAGCAGTATCAGTGACACCCTAAATAATCTCTACTTCGAGCAAAATGTCTCAATCAAGATTAATGGAATTGGGGATGGTGCGAAAGCTGTCTTGGATATGAGTGCATCCCCAAAACTTCAAATCGTCTCGGGAGGAAGAGGCTATGCAGAAGAACCTCAAGTAGAGGTTTTAGATGAGAATAATCAAACCATATTGACCCTTGCCCCAAATTGGATTCAAAGACCAACCGGGACTGGATCTTACGCTCAGGTAGGACTTAGGGATTTGAGCCCTAGGAGTCCTCGGGGTTTACGCGGAATGGAATTACCTGCTTCACTTAACTCTCCCCGAGGAAAACTGGAACCAGATTTACAAGAATGGAATAGTGCCTTGGCATCCTATTGGATTTCGTACCGACGGAAGGCAACAGAGTACGGCTTGACTGTAATTAATGGCCATTTTATCGCCCAAATTGGTCAGGATGCACCTAATTATCAAGTGGAACAAAATCTTTTGGATATGACCTTGAATACGCCGGGTGATTTTTCTGATTGCTTTCTTTTGCCCGGACATACTTTTTCAGACTATGACTCTGGTGTTCATATAACACCGATAGGGAAGGGTGGTACTTCTCCGATGGAGTACCTCAGTGTAACTGTTAACATTGGAGAATCTGAAGCAGCACCCACCTTTTCTATCGCTACGAATACCCGAACTCCTGATATTGGTGAGATGGTAGAAATCTCGGTGGTTTTAGACTTGGACGATAATAAAACCGTGAAAGACTACGGTTTTGGTTGGTTTACAAATGAGAAAATTGAATCGAATTCTGTTTTTTTAAATAAACCGAGTATCACCAAAGTATTTGAAAATCCTGGACACCATATTGTAAGAGCAGTGGTATCAAATTTACAAGGGGGAGTTTCTTCTAAAAATATAGTTTTCACTGTTGGGGATTATCAAAATACAAACAAGTCTTCGATCTCAGGCACTGTACGTTCTGGAAAACAATTTGTACAAGGGGCTCGTGTTCTTGTTTCGCCTGCAAAGATTATAAATCATGAGGTAAGCATCACAGGAAACGAAAGAGATTGGTTTTTACCAACAGGTGAAAATAACCCTCTCAGTTATGTAATTGATGGAATCAAAGCACCTAACTTGACGGTGCGGAAGGGGGAAGTCCACCGATTCAATTTTGATAATACTGCTCAAAAATACGCCATGGCTTTTTATGATCATCCTCAACATGAAGCGTCGCTAATTAAGCTTGATATGTTGGTCACCCCCAATGTAGATGATCGGGGTACAGGTTATACCGAAAACCCTGATGTTCACGTATCTGGAGGAAGTGCTTTTGCTAATTATTTGAGCTATCAAGTAGGAACCATTGAAGATTATCAAAATAATCTCATTGGTGATCCGACCCAAAAATTACTAGTTTCTAGACCTGGAGCAAAATCTTTACTGCAGGACACAAATGTAATTTCTATAAAGATTCACCCCACGACTCTCGATGATTCTGGCTTATACCTTCAATACGGAGGCAAGGGTCATGATCGAGATAATTTGCCAAATCTCTCTATCTTTCGTTCCAGTTTGTGGGAAGATTATGTTAACGAGCCCAATGCGACTGCAATCCCCTATGTGGATGGTATCGGTACTATATCCCCATGTATGTCATACGCTTTTTTGGGGAATGCATGGCAAACCCGATCTGGATCTGAACCTCTTCCGGAAGTGGTGGTCTGGGGAACCAGCCAAGATGCAAATGTAAGCGTTACACCAAATGCAGTTGGTCCTAATGGAAAAAAAGTTTACAAGGAGATTACTATCCACGACCAAGGTACAGGTTATGAGCCGAATGCGACCATGGCCGTCCTTCATTACCCTTTGCAGCCTTTGGCGAGGTGGACATTTGATCGTCATGAATCATTGTTTGATGACAAGAACTATGCACGATATCAAGCATCCCCTGCCTGGAATCGAGAAATTCTTGAAAACCTTGTTCATTATTGGGACTTAGATGAAGAGAGTGGTACAATTCTAGGCGACAAACCACTTACAGGGGAGGGTGAAGATGTTGATGTCAGTCCACTTCTTTCAGATATTGAAAACAATTCGACTTGGGGCGTAAAGGGCAGAGCCTTAGACCTAGATCTAAGTGGAACAGCTTTGGAATTTGAGGGAGCATCCCTTGATTCTAACTTCACGATTTCCTTTTGGGTAAAGCCTAATGCCAGTGATCATACTTTTACTTTAGGTGATGCTTCTCTTACATACAATCATACAGCACAAACTTTTAAGTTTATAAGTTCTACTTTAGACAGAAAAACAGACGCTCAAGGTTGGAGTCATATAGCGATTGTTTATGATGGATTAGGGGCAGGAGAATTTTACTTAGATGGCAATTCAACCTCTTATTCAGAAACATTTTCTGTTGGTAGTCTTTCAAGTACTGACTTCAATGGTTCGCTCGATGAAGTCAGAGTGTATTCTGAAGCAATGTCAGAGGGAAAAGTTAAATACTTGGCTGGGCGTTCTTTTCTTGATATTTCAGGCAACAAATACCATGCGTCCGGTGTAGGACCTGACTTTTTATTTGTTACCCCAGGCACTGGCAACATTAACGGAGGGAGCTCTACTGAAGTACCTGGAGACGGCCCTCTGAGTGATTATCCCGGGAAATTAGGCGATAGCTTCCCCGGAGAAGGGCATGGGCATTCAATTTTTTGGGATGATAACGACAGCTACCTTGACTTAAGCACCCATGCACGGGAATTTGCTGGTTACACTCAGGGCTCGATAAGCTTTTGGGTCAGATCAGCAGGAAGGGATGAATCGGGAGAAGCAGACCTAACTGTGTTTTCAGCTACCAATACCGATGACAATGCAACATACCTCAAGGTTATGATTCGGGATAATGGATACCCTCAATTTGAAGTTTTCAACAACGGGCAGGAAGTTTCAAAATTCTATGCTTTGGAAAAAGTTACCCACGGCCTTGCTGCTCCTACGGCGGAGGACTGGCATCATGTTGTTCTTGTTGTGGGTGATGCAACTTCAGCTTTTTGGGTGGACGGCGAATTGGCGGAAACCAAAACATATGATGTTACAAGCTCGGGTGATCAGCGTGCCTTTTTCGCGGATGTAGAAAATATGAACTTTATGGCCATTGGAAGAATGGAAACCAGTGAAGCTAATGCAACGAGTTCTTACCGCGGGTGTATAGATGATTTCACAATGTATGATCGACCTTTAAATGCCACCGAAATTTCTTATTTGTATGGCTTAAAATTAGGAAGGGAACAAATACCTAGACTGGAAGCAGTTGTAGATGCTGTAGGAAGCATAAAAATTGATCAGGGAGGTCATGGGTATAAAGAAACTCCGGATGTAGTTTTTTCATTTGGGCAGGAAGGTAATGTGACTACCGAACTCGACCTTTATGATGCGTCCGATACACCTGCTCACGGAAAACTTGCTTATGATTCTGATAAAGCTGTTATCATGTCATACTACATGGTCCGGCCGGATTCGGATACGACTTGGCGTGATGGATTTGATAGCACCGGTTGGAGAGTTTACGGACAAGCCTTTGCGGTTGCCGAGCTCAACGCATCAAAACTTGATCACATTCTGTGGACTAAAGAAATGGATACCTTAACGACATTCAGTCTACCTGATAATCGTGAAGTATCACGAAGATTTATCGAGTATGTTACCGTTGATGCAAGCGGTAATTATGCTCCGCCCAATGGTCTTTTTGGATACGTAAAGCCTCCGGAATTAAGCGTGGATCCTCCTAGTTCAGGTGAAACATCAACGGCTTTTTCTCTTTTCTTTCTCGATAAAAATACATCGGCAAGAATTGTTAATTCAGGTCAAGGGTATGGTGATGGGGGTTTTACCGAGGCAGCAGTGCGTGTTAGTGGTAAAGGCTTTAGACCAAGTCAAGTTGTTCGAACTTCAATCCAGGATCAAATGGGGAATCTTGATGAGCTAGATATAAAAATCAGTGAAAAGGAGGGAAGCTTAACCATGCAAGAAGAAGGTGGTGGCAAAGAGCATGCTTTCAAGGTTACAACGAAGTTAAAAATAGACGGCAATTTTTCCTACACTTCAACTTACGGGGACGATTTCAACGACACTATTATTGGAAATTTGAGTACAAAGTTTACGAATCAAATAAGGGTTGGAGATCTGTTTTATCTGGGAGATGCTTATACCATATCTGACCAGAAGTATTTGGTATCTCAAGTATTTGATGACCAAAAGTTCACCTTTAACCTGTATAATGAGTCAGATGAAAGTAGTGAAATTGTTGGTTTGATTGCAAATGATACGGATGATGGAGATATAAACTTTTTTGATCCGGATAGAGATAAGGTATTAGGAGTAAATATATATATAATATCATCTACCGGACCCCAGGGAGAACATGTTTTTTATGACTGGAAGAGTAACCGCACAACAACAGGAGAGCCTCGTACCGATGATTTGCATACAGAGTTTAACAAAACTATATCTCATGTAATTCTGGATAATCCCGGATTCGGATATTCTATGCCGGTAAAACTTTCGGTTGTTGGTGGCTACCCTAAGCGGGAAACTTTACTGAAACATATGGATGAAAATGGAAGCAGGTGGGATTTCAGGCCTGCGGTCTTAGAACTGAATGCATCTGCGGTCGATAGTAATGGCACACTGGGTGAAAATGCCATTGTGGTGATAGATGGAGGTAAGGGTTACGAACTGATTACCAATGATGCAGGTGATAAGGCCTACTCTCCTGCCATTCAGATATCAGGGGGCGGAGGAAATGGAGCGTTTGCGATTGCGACTGATTTAAATGTAACAGAAGGAAACTTTTCTAGAGTTGAAGTTGTTATCGGTGGTCGAGGTTATTTCAATACCAATTCAAACAATATACCGAAGGCCGCTTTATCTCACACCACTTCACTTACTGCAGACGAAGAAGATGCAAATTTTACGGTTCGCCTGGGCGGTTTGTGGGATGAAATCCCACCCTGCGATAAGTGCACCGAAGGAAAACATGGGGTCCGAGGCCAGTCTGATAAACCATCTCACTCTCATCCATGGGTTGAAATTTGGGACCGGGCGCGAACCGAAGAAGAGATTGATACCAACGAGGATCGTGCTCATGCCGTTGCCAAAATCAAAGATGGCAAAATCGAAAAAATTATCGTAACCGAAAGTGGTCGCGGATATCGGGATCCTGTTGCTTATGTAAGGGGAGTTGCCCCAAAACATCATGCCTATGATCCTTACGATGATGTATCTAATAGAGAGTGGCGTTGCACCAACATTAGAGAGACGATAGAAGGCCAGCTTTTGGAATGTGGCCATATAGAAAGATCTTCTTATCCACCGGAGGGTTGCCCTGGTGAAGTAGATGAAAATTTTTTATTAGATGAGGAAAATACTGATCAAAAAGTAATTGCTTGGCAGAAAAGACACACAGGTTTAGCCCGACACCTTTGTAAGCTTGATGAAAAAATTACTATTTTTAATGAAGGAGTTATATCAGATTATAATACAACAGCCCATATGTCTGTAAATTTCAAGAGTCGAAAATGCGGAGGAACAAAGGTTAATTTTGTTCTCTTGAATGATTACGCCCGCTTTCCTTACGAAGACTGGGAGGTTTTTGATGCTAGTTTTACATTGCTTGTAAGGAATGGAGAAATTCAGGAGATAGTGGTGGATGATGGCGGAGATATGTATTCGGCTAATGAGATAGATTTAGCGGGCTCGGGTTCAGGCGTGGATGCCATCCCAATCTTTGATGAAGATGGTAAAATGATAAGAGTTATATTTGATGACCCAAAGCTTAGAAATTTGGAGTATGATCAAATTTTAAGACCTCAAGGAGCAGGTCAGGGATTTCAAGAAAGACCTTGGTCGTGGGATCAAACTTATGAACCAACTTTTGGTGTAAGGGAGACACACAGCTTGGTATCCATTTCTTCGGAAAAAGTACTTCTTACAAAAGATGTAACAGGACTTGAGGAAGATTGGATATTTGGTTCCCCTGCCCATGCTGACTTCTTGGGCGATCGAATTGTTGATGTAGAGGTTACATCTTTTGGTAAGTTTAGCCAAAGCCGGGATATTGATAGTTTAGCTTTTGATTTCAATGGCTCTCACCGACCTGACTCAAATGATGGTCAGGTGGGTTTTGTGCAGGCAAGCGCCACACCTTATACAACTACTCGGTTAACAAAAATACAATTGGATCAAAATGGCACTTATTTTGATACCAGTGCAAATGATGCTGAGGATCATCGCTGGAGAAGTCTGTTTGATGAACAGCCATCGTTGAATCTTATTAATACTTACCACGAAGAAAAAATTGCGGGAGCAATAAATGGTGATCAAGATCTTATAAATATATTAGATTCGAACAAAAGTTCTCTCTTCAGATTAAACGGAGCTAATGCCTTTAATACAATCGGAGAGGTTGATTACATAGATTTGCGTATTGATGAGCGTTTCCCGTCGAAATTTTACTATGGTTTTGGGGCAGGTATGGAGCATCTTCCAGCTATGGGTGCAGAGATAATAGTGACCGACGGACTACCAGGAATGAATTGGGCGGAGAATGAACCAGCTGAAAGGAATATGACGGCATATACAGACCAGGCAGGTTATTACATGATACCAGATTTAGAACCAGGAATTTACAATCTTGCGGTCTTTATGGAAGACCCTTTCTTCCAAGAAACAACCTTTAGACCAAGTTCTGACCCAACAAATGTAAGCCAGGTTTTATATGTCCCCGGAATGCCGGACTTAATCTTGGAAACGGATAACCGGGGAATTGGCAGAAGTACTCTTGTTTGGTCTGCCCAGGCTCGCTCTCTGGCCAAACCTTCTAGGTCCATGAGCGCAAGTCAAGAATACCAGGAGGAACTAAAAATGATCCAAGGAATTGGGGCTGGCTTTCAAAGCGGAGAAAGACCGCAGGTTATAATCAACCCATTCCCAGGAAATACTAGTTCTGCTGTGCCATCTTTAACGGTAGTTGGACAATCAGATGGGTCTTTAATCCTTACGATCGTCGATGACGAAAACACCACAAACTTTAATCCCAATGACCGTTTCACCGTTACTTATTCTTCATCCGTAAGTGGGAAAGATTTCTTCGAGGATTTTATGCACTCCTTCTCAGAAACTTCGTCTTGGCAAGGTTCGTTGGATTCTGTAACATCTACATCTGATGGACTTTTTTATATTGTACCCAATGATGGAAACGGTACGAATTTTGTTGAAGTTCCACTCAATGTACAAGGAGTAGAAGAGGCAAACTTTACCTTTTCAGCCATTGGATTTGATGCCACTGGAACACCTTTTGAGACTAACAATACAAATTGGAGCTTTAGCCTTGATTACAGCGATGTAAACCAAAGTAATGTTGCCGTCCTTAGTAATGTAACCGGAATTTCTACGGATTTAAATTTATTTTCTACTCTAAAAAGAGGGAGGGTAGAGGAGGTGCAGATATTAGGAGGCGGTATAGATTATACTAATGAATCTCGGGTCTCATTAAATGGTAATGGAGTCGACTTCAATGCAAGTGTGTTGGTTGGCAGTAATGGTGAAATATTGGATGTAAACATTGCCAGTTCAGGATCAGGATATAATCAAAATGCGGAATTTATAATCCATGATCTATCAGGCAAAGGCAGTGGTGCTGTCCTGAAGCCAATCCTTGGTGGCGGACAATTAATTCTGGAAGCAAATATTACAAAGGATGGAGTTGTTTACAAAGCAAGCACTGTTGTGCGAGCATCTCCAAGAAATGTGTTGTCGCCCACAGAAAAATGGCTGGATTTTTATATCGGATCTTTCAAAGATCAAAACAGCAGTTGGTGGTCAACTGATGAGGATAGTGACGGCTTGAACAATATGGATGAATATCATTTAGGAACGCATCCATTTTTATCCGACACTGACATGGATGGTTTAAATGACGGGGATGAAACCATGGTAACTTTTACAAACCCCTTGCGCTGGGATACAGATGGGGATGGGATTGATGACCGCAACGAAACCGAAGATCAAAACACAAACCCTCTTCTTGCAGATTCCGACTTTGACGGTTTGAATGATCGGTATGAATTAGAGATGGGTCTTGACCCAATGTCTTCCAACCCGACGGCTTCAATCGGAGGCATAATCTTTAATCCTCAACATTTAGATTTCCCGCTTTTTCTAAAAAAAGAAGTGGATACACAAGGCACTGCTAAAGCCATTTTTACTGCACAGGAAGAAGTTATAGATTACAATCATACCAAGCCTTATGTCTTCTCTTTTCCTCATTTGGAACTGAATAAATACCACAGATTATCCGCTTTTCTTGATACCGATGGAAATGCATCGCAAACGGAAGGTGAGCCTTTTGCGGTATGGGAAGGTATTATTACCCAAAATATTTTTAATGCGAACCTTTACCTTAAGGATTCTCCCCCAAGTATTGCATTTAGTAACGAATCAAGTACGGAGGTATCTATACCCGATGGATTGGGTTCCTATGAATTTGCCCATAATGTAGAAGCCTTAGATGTGCTGGATGGTGCGTGGGATCCAGTTAATCCCCAAAAATTATTGATCCTCGTGGATGGCTCTTTGTCGGGATACCTAAGAGATTTTAACGGAACTTTGTCATCGAATTATTTAGAAGTTAATCAAACTATTCCGTTGGGAACATACAATCTTTCTTACCAAGCGTTTGATTCTTCTGGCGAGAAGTCATCCATCATCTCTCAAGCAATCACTGTTCAAGATAACCATGGTCCTGTCATATCATTGATCAGTGGACAGGAAATGGATTGGGTTGTGAAGGAGCCATGGTCTGATCCATTGTACAAAATTTTTGATAATAGAGATGCCAATGAGTCCATTGTGGTAACAATTTCAGGCATTCCCAATATCAATGTAATTGGAACTTACGCCATCACATACAGAGCGGTAGACACTTCAGGTAATATTAGTGAAACCGTGAGGCAAGTTGATGTAAAAGACAAAGAAAAGCCATCTATTTATGTTTCACAAAATCCTCTCATCTTAACTATTGGCCAGGCTTTGGAGCTTCCATCATATAGTGCCAATGATAATTATGACGGAGACATAACGGCCAAAGTCACAATGAGTGGACAGGATTTGGTGGATGTCAACACAGATGGAGATTACAGCATAGTGTTGGAAGTGGTTGATTCTTCCGGCAATAGAGTAACAGAAACTCTTGTGGTTCGAGTATCTCCACCAGCTTATACTTTGGCTGGTAATGCCATCGACGGATATCTGGTAGGATCCAGTGTGATTTTTGATAGTGATGGAGATGGAATATCGGATCTTTCTGTTCCTGCCTTTACGGATCAAAACGGAGAATATGTTTTGAGAATAACCGAAGCAGAATTTATTAAATTTGATGAAAATAATAATAGCATTCTTGATCCAAACGAAGGAAGAATTATTGTTTCAGGCGGGGTAGACGGATCAACAGGATTTGCTTTTCTGGGTAGTTTTTCAGCGGATGCGAATGCCTCGGTTGTGACTCCTCTAACAACCCTAATATCAGGTCTGCTTGATTTGGGTCTTTCTAAAAGCAAATCGCTAGAAAAATTGAATGAAATTTTAGATTTAAATGTTTCAGATATTACCGATTACGATCCGCTTCAAAAAGCGGTATTACAAGACGAGAGTGCAGCCAAAATCCTTATTGAGAGTGCAAGAGTTGCTAATTTGTTTAAGCAAACTGAATCATTACTGGAATATAAGTTGGGTGCGGGCTATAAAAGAGGAAGCTCAAGTTTAGCCTTAAGTAGTAGGATAGCTAGCAGCCTCAGCCAAACTTCTCCAAAATATATACTGGATGAGCCTGAGTTATTGGAAGATATGCTGAAAACTTTCATCGATGAAGAAATAGATAGTGGTTTACTGAGTGCAGGTGAATTGGAAGCGTTTGTTGATATTGTAGAAAAAACGGATTCATTACACGAAAGCCTGAAAAGCCAAGCATTGGCACCCAGGGATTTACTTAGCGAATTATCCAAGCAACAGTTGGCGGTCGAACAAGAAGTGATTTCTGTTTATCAGGAATTGGCAACCTCAGTTGGCAGTGTAATTTCGTTGGCGGAAACGCTCACAACGGCCTCACTCATACAAAGTAGTAATGGATTTACCAATTTAAACCTTTTCGCTCCGCAAGCCGAGGATTTCAGATTTGTTTTCCGTAAGGCTGATGGAGTAAACAATGGAGTAGTAAAAGATTTTCCTTCTGTTGACTATGATGGTGATACTGTGGAGATTGAGATTACTTCTGGTAATATCGATACAGATGGAGATGGAATTCCCTTTTTGGTACTATCTGCAGGAGATCTTATAGTTCAGGATGCAGATGAACTTTCAAACTTGATGGGCCAGCAATTTTCACTCATTTTTTCTATGACCGATGGCCGAGGAAAGTCGAGTGAAGTTCAAGGTATAATTTTGATCGACAATGGCTTAACTTTTGAGAGCGAAACGAATGCAGAAAATATGTGGGTCACATCAAGCTGGTTTGGTTCATTTTACTCCACGGGAAGTCCTTGGATTTATCATTATAAACTTGGTTGGCTTTATGTTTATTCAGATGACGCTCAAGGCTATTGGTTTTGGGATGCGGTTTACAGTAGTTGGTGGTGGAGTAATCCGGATGTGTTTCCTTATTTTATAGAGCAAGTTGACTCCCAAAAATGGAAATATTTTGATCTTGGTCAAAATACCACACGGGCTTATGATTTCGATTCTAATGTATGGTTAATTCGCCCATGACTAAATTGACTAAATTACTTTTATTCTCTGTCCTGAGTTTCTTCTGCCTAGGCCAAAAATCTGGTGCACAAGTCACAGATCTGTCAATTGAGTTCACTGGCACGCAACCCGCTGAGGTATTGGTCGGATCATCCTTTGCAATAACCGGTCGGGTTTTTCATGTGGATGCAAATTCTACGGATGTTCCTGCGGGAGAGACAGTAATTGCGACCGTGGAATTAAAAGACCCCGATGGTCAAATAATAAGTACCCACATCCAAACTTGGAGCGGTTTCAAGCAAAGTACGCCAAACCCAGAGCTTAATAACGATAATGTTGCAACTGCGAAACAGATTATCTTTTCTATGCCTTGGTCTCAGGCCCAAAAATGGACTGAAGACGCCTTATGGTCGGTGACGATACGGGTTCAGGGGGCAGCCCTTGAGAATAACCCGGCAAATAATCAAGCTACCCACACTTTTTCCTTGGTGATCCCAAACTTACAGGTAACCTCTCTAAGCACTCAATTCAATGACTATTTGCCAGGCTCTGATATATATCCTGCAGTTGTTGTGCGAAATGATTCAGCAGTAAGAACCCAAGAAGGAGTATTTTTTCCATTAGTTGTAAGGCTCCTAGAAAATGGTATAATTGTAGATGAAGAAAGTGTGGTTTTGCCATTCGCTGATGGAGGTCTCAATCCATCGATTGAAGCCGAGTCAGATACAGGGGAGATAACCATGCCACCTCTTCGTTTGCCAGCGGACGCAAATCCTAATTCCACTTGGATGGTTGAGGCGGTTGTGGATCCTTCTTTTATTGCACCAGAACATATTATTCATGAAACCATAGAGGACGCGGAAGGATCTGACAATCGTATGGAAATTCCCATCACGATTGATCCTGGAAATGTGATCTTAACGGTCGACCAAGACAGCTTTTTTGGAGACATTGGTACATTTAATGGACTTGATCCTGTCCGGATTAGCTTTTCGATTCGCCATACAGGTACAACCTTATTGTCCGGGGAATTTACCGCCCGAGTTTTGCTGTCAGAGGACGACTCCTTTACAGACAATGATGATTTTATATTGAGGGAGTTCAATGTTGGCCAGAGTGGGCTTGGGGCAAACCTAAAACCTAATGAAACCATTCATTTAGACTGGATACAGCAACTTCCAGACAATTTGGAAGGTGACTATTACTTGGGAGTTACCATTGCCAACCAAAATTTCCCCCTTGATAATACACCAGTTATTACACTTGTTTCGGAAAATAATGGCATCACAAGCTTGGTTACCGATACTTCCGGTATGGCTGAAAGACCGCATACAAGCAAAGATGGAAGATTTGTGGTTTATGAACAAACGAACCAAAATGGAGACCAGCAAATTTATTACCAAGATCTTGTGATTGGGGGTGCACCAACTTTAATTTCCAAGTCCTTTTTGAATCCAAATGTGGGGGCCAACGGGGACAGCTTTCGGCCTCGTATAAGTGGGGATGGGACAACCATTGTTTTCCACTCGATTGCCGGTAATTTGGTGCCTGGTGATGGAAATAATCATGAAGATATTTTTCTTTACAAAATTTATAATCAACAACTCATAAGAGCGGAAGGTTTTGGTGGAAATGAGGCAGATGAAGGAAGTTTTTACCCGGATATAAACCAAGATGGTAAATTTGTTGTTTTTGAGTCCGATGCTACAAATTTAAATTCAAACGGAATTAGCAGTACTGGGCGACAGATCTTTTTATGGGATCTCACGAATCCATTGGACTCTCAAATCAAATCTTTGACGCAAGGCAATAAAGCAAGCAAAGCTCCAAAAATAGACGACAATGCTTCAAATGTCGTTTTCGTTTCAGATGCAACAGATTTATCAGATCGAAATTTCACCAATGATGTTGATACCAATGGAGAAACCGATGTTTTCTTACTGCGATTAGAAGATAACTATCTTACTCGAGTAAATCGGCCCAGTGATACTTTTTTAGCTTACTTTCCGAGTAATATGGAAGCAAGGGGCGGTCCATCGGATCAGGTTGAAATTAGTGGAGATGGAGAAACCATTGTGTTTCGTTCAGAAGCGACAAACTTACTTTTACTTAAAGGTATATCTAATATTCGGGTCGACCGTGGTGGCGTAGGCTATTTTGGCAATCCGTCCATTGTAGTTACAGATTCAAACGGCACTGGGAGCGGAGCAATTCTTTCCCTTTCCACTGGGGTTAATAGTTACGGACAAATCCAATTGTCCGGAGTGAGAATTATTAATCCTGGCATAAATTATGTGGACCCCATCGTTTCTGTCATACCAGACCCAAATTTTCCATCTCCTCGAGAGACTGCAGTGATTACAGCTTTTATCTCTCACCCAGAAGGTGATATTTACAGAGTCAAGACATCTGATGCTTTACTTTTACAGTCCAATATACCTTTAAATCGTGTGAGTGAAAAAAATGAGGTTGGAGGAAATATGCCGAGTCGTGAGCCTTCGATCAGTGAAGACGGTAGAACTATTGTTTATGCAACAAAATCCTCAAATTTGTTAGATAGTAATGTGACTCGTTCGGATGGGAGGGTGTATTTTTCAAATCCTACTGAGCAGGCAAGTGCGACTGCCATTCTAGTTGGTGGTATTGGTGAGATAGAAATTCAAAATCCTGGCTTGGGATACCAGAATGGTTTTTTAAAAATTGAGGATTTTTCTGGAATCGGAAGTGGTGCGATCGCCTCTTACCAAGTAGACACTTTTGGGCGAATATCATCGGTTCTAGTGGTTTCTGGCGGTGAGAATTATGACCTTGATAGTACCACTATTAGTGTGGACAACCCTCGGGGTGGTACAGGCTTTGAGGCTGGTGTCATCCGTTTTGAGCAGGTGGCTGGCAGTGTTGCTAATCGCACCGGGGGTGCTTTGGTTTATCGGGTTGAAATGTTAAACAACGGAGCAGGTTACCAGCAAGCAGTCACTACTGCCCGCGGTCTTGATACTTTAATTTCTATCCAGGGTGATGGCGTGGATATCGACCAAGATGGCTATCCTGATGCAAAGATTGACCAATCCAAAATACATATTGGTTCCAAGGGTGAAGTTTTCCTTGAACAATTATTTTATGTTGAAATTTTATCTGCCGCTAGCCTTGCGAATACAACCTTAACCATTGGGGATACAAACAGAACAATTACAATCGACTATGCTCTTAATGGGGCAACTGCATTGACCACCGTGGGGTATACAGCCAGCGATTCACTTACCGATATTCGGGATCGCACTACAGATATCATTAGAAAGCAGTGGGCATTCCCAGAATCTCTACTATCTGGTCCACAAATCGAAAATAATGCTAGTGGGGGCACTTCATTTACTTTTTCTGCATTAACAGGGAAATTTACCACCAACAACCCCTCCTCTATTTTAATCACTCCTGAAAGTAATATGCTTTTCAGCGGCCTCGGTTTTACCCGGGCAACACCAGTGATTGCACCGGCTCCCTCGATATTTGGCTTCTCTGAAGTTTTAACCTCGAGTAACATAGACTCCACCAGTAGCAATCGCCCTTCCTTGACTGCGACCAGGGACAACGAAACTGACGATGTTTACCTCTTAGACCTTGATACCAATGAAACCGAAAGAGTGAGTTTGAGCAGTTTCGGCTTTCCGGTTAACTACATACCAAGTACGGCTTCGACAATGCCAAGTAATCGGTTTCCGACTATTAGCGGTAATGGTAGGCATATTTTCTTTAGTAGCGATGCAGAGGACGAAGCAGGTTTAGCTTTTACTACTTCCAACCAGAACCCACTGGATACAGGTAATGCAAGAGATATTTATCATCGAAATCGACAGCTCAGTAAGATTGCCAATAATCTGACTGATGTAGAAATTCTTTTTCCTTCCTCAGAACTTACTTTTTCTTTTGGTGCGAGTGCAACTATCCCCGTCGTGGTAGATGTTAAAGAAAATATTTCTGCTGTTTCTTTTGTGGGAATCTTTGTGGACAATGAACGCGTTGGCTCTATGTCATCATTTAGTGCAGGGAATTCTTTAAATACCGGCAGGTACACATACCTGTTAAATAGTTCCAACTTTTTCAATTCCCAGGTAACGGGCCAAGGGACGCATGAAATTTCAGTACTAGCGTTTGATAGAAATTCCAATGTCGTTGGATCTTCTTCTTCAACAATCACCATGAATGATTTTGAAGGATCATTAAACCCGACGATTGAAATGGTAGACCCAGTTTTCGATAATATTACTTCGACTTCAACTATTCCATTGCTTGCGAGAGGTAGTGATGCTGATGGTAATTTCATAGGAGTTCAATTTTATGTAAATGGACAACCTGAAGGGAAAAAACTATTTCGGGCATCATCAGAATTCCCGGAAGCCACAAATTACACTCTTCAGTGGTCCCCCCAACAACAGGGAAACTTTAGCTTTTTTGCCCTTGGTTGGGATAACAGTGGTAACTATGTTAGCTCTGATATTTACAATATCTCTTCAACGACAGGCTCAGATCCTCCTGCAGTAGAAATCTCCAAACCATTCCAGACGATTGACTTGAATAGTAGTTTTATTGTTTTGGATCCCAGCACAGGATCTATTATTGATGTAAATTTAACCGAACCCATAGGCAGAGGCTATTTCACACATCCCAAAATAAGTATTACAGGTGTGGGTACGGGTGCAAAAATAATCCCCATTGTAGATTGGAGTATTAGTTCACCAGATTATGGTAAAGTTACAAAATTAACCGTGGAAAGTACAGGGCAGGGTTATGACTACAAAGATACCTCTATTAGGATTACTCCAGTGCTTCAAAGTGTTAAGCTTGGAGTGGAAGCCAGCATTAGTACCTTTTATGAATTTAATGCATCTGGTGATTTGCAATCCACTCGGTTTTATATCGGCACTAGGTTTGATGGTAAATTACTAACAGGCTCAGGATATGTAACCGCACCTAAGTTTAGGCCTCGAACAATTTCTACACCAGGGCGACTTCCCTTAGAGCCACCATCACTCGGTGAAACCACAACAAATGTGCGACCCTTGGATGTTACACTAGCATCTCCTCCAGGCTACCCTGCCGCTCGGATTAGTGGAGGCTTTAATCATTCACCTTTTTATCTAGAAGCAAATGTTTCAAGCTCAAATGCCAATATTGCGGAAGTAGGACTATCAATTAATGGTGAAGTTTCAGAAGAGTCCCTGAAAACGAGCCCTCCTTATGTTTTCCCGGTTTACATCGATGACCCTATAGAATATTCCATCGTTGTCTTGGTAAAAGATGACAATGGGAATATTTCATCAAGTGACCCACTTACTTTTGACTGTCGTGAGATGGTAGAATCTTCACCCATAGCTTTCTTTGTTGGGCCTAAGGAGGAAAGTTTACAGGTAGGTTCGACAATGAACTTAACAGCGATGGCATCTTCCGAAAGTGGGATTAATAATGTTGAATTTTTTCTGGATGCAGCCTCCCTCGGGTTTGCTGATAGACAAAATGATTCAAACTTCTACTCCATGGTTGTAGATCTTTCAGGCCTGAGTGAAGGAGCACATGAGATCTCTTTGTTAGCCCGAGATTATTTGGGTAATCAAGTTGGATCGTTCCCTGAAAGCATGACCAATATACAATCTAAATTGAATAAAATCTTAAAAATACGCTCTGCCTCGAATGTGGGATTGCCAAGTGGTTCCATTTTAGCACCGAAGACCTCCACACTTCTTGGTTTTAACCAAGACGATTTGACCAGTTATGAAAAAGGATCCATTGTAAATGTTCTTATTAGAGCTGAACCTTCAGCCACTTCTGAAATAGCTGAAATTAAGTTATACAGTAACGGATTACCTGTTAATTTTACCGGTCCGAATGGAATCTTTGAAAGCTTAATTCACGACCCCCAGTCTACAAGCCATGAACTGGGTTACTATGAATTTTCATTTGAGGCAAATTCTACTGGAACTAAGAATATTTCGGTCACTCTTATTGATAATTATGGCAACCAAAATGTCATTGATGAAACCATTAGAATTGGAATCATCGGCAATCACATTTCATCTCCAAGTACTATCAAACTTTTCTCCCCTTACAAATCACAAATGGGACGCACTTGGCTATCTGGCGAGCGAGATATAGATGAGTACGCAGTCGATGAAATAACCAAAATTACGGTTGGCTCGAGTATCCCAATTGTAGCATTCGCAGTCGACGAGGAAAAAGATTTTGAAAGCCTTCGATTTTTTGTTGATGATATCCCCCTTACAGATGACATGAAGATTCCTCTATCTGTATCGTTCCTTGATCAACACCCTTTTACAACCTTATGGGAAGCCAATGAAACTGGAATTTTTAATTTCTATGCTATGGGGAAAGATAAGACTGGAAACATTTCTATTTCCAACTTGTCTACTGTGCAGGTAATGTCGATATTTGATGAGGTTCCTGATAAACCTTATTTTTCTGGTAACCGAAAGCTTGCGACGGCTTCGGCGACAGTAACTTCAGATGGTGGCTTAGATATTACCCTTAGTGATGGCGGAAATGGATATGTTAGTGAGCCAGAAGTTGTTTTTGAAAATTTTGGAACTGGCGGAACTGGTGCTTCGGCAATTGCAACAATAGACCCTTTATCGAGACAAGTAAGCGAAATTAAAATTTCGTCCCTAGGCACGGGTTATGTAACCGCTCCTAAGATTTATTTAAAGGGTGGTTTTGTGGAATTGGTAGCGTCTGGTGCCCATGCTGCTGCTGAACTATCTGCAGGCGCTACATACGGAGTTAGAATTATGTCACCAGGATTTGGTTATTCTTCCGCACCCAATGTTACTGTAGTTCACCCAACAGGTATTGGGGCTTCTCTCTCTGCAATCATGGAGCCTAGTCCATTGTTTGGTTTACAGGTTGCTCAGGTAATAGTTGATAATCCTGGCCAAAATTATACTCCAACTAGTCTTGCCAAGGTTGTATTCAGTGGGGGCTTAGGAATAGAGTCAGAAAGTTTTGAAGTAGCTGTGAATGACCCAGACGGCACCATCAATAAAACCGAGCTATTAGCGGCAGGAGGAGGTTTTTTCTGGAAGTTTGAAGAAAGAACCTTACCACCATTTAAAGGAGAGTGGAGCGGCCCAGCACCAGGGGAGTATCATTTGTTTTCAATCACTCATGACAATCTGGGAAACATTGCAACTTCCCAAAAGATCGTTCAAAATGTAATCGTCCCGCTAGCTCCTATCGTATCTTTCGCTCCCCTTAATGTTGCTTCGGCATCCCCTGTCTTTAACTCATCGGGGGGTATCGCTAGCATAAGTTTAGATTATAACGGTTCGGGTTATAACTCTGTTCCGAAAATATTTATTGATGGGGATGGAGAAGGGGCTGAAGCTGTAGCCAGCGTAAATTATGAAACTGGTCAAATAACCAAGGTTGATGTGTTACCAGGTAAATCTGGAGGTGGTTATACGCGTGCCAGTATATATTTTGTGGGTGGTTTGGAAAAAGGAAAAACGGCCCCGGAAATGGTATTGGGTGAAACGATTTCTGTTCGTGTATCAGCAATGGATCCAGATGGTCAAGTGGTTAGGCTAGCTTTGGTGCTGGATGGAGATAAACAAAATGTTAAGCTTGCTGATGATATTTTAGATCCTCAATTTAAACCAGGGTCTTTTCAATATAATGGGTCTGATCCCGAATACATCGTACACTACACACCGAATAGTCTTGGGTTCACCGAGCTTATGATAGAGGCTTTTGATGACGAAGGAAAAACCACCTACAGTAATCCATTGCGCTACAAGGTAACGAATGGTTTGAATCCAACGGTGGAATTGATAACTCCAATTGAGGATTCAAATTGGTCTATAGGCTATGATCAAAACCGTCCCATTAGACTGGTTGCAGATGCCCGTGATCCGGATTGGGCATTTAACAACGATGTTAATGAAACCAGTAAGATTAATGGTGTGATGTTTTTTGCCAACGATCGTTTTGCTGGAGAAGGACAAAGAATACCTTTTACCTCTCACTATTCCCTCGACTGGTTGCCCAAATCTGATGGTGAATATAAGTTGATTGCTTACGCGATTGATAGTCAGGGTGGGTTTACCTACCTAGATCAGATTGAAGACCTTCCTAATGTAAATAACAACAGGGGAAACATTGCCGTCTCGGCACCTGTTTATATTAAAGTTCTTTCGCGAACGGATAGCAAATTGCCGATTGTCGATTTGGTTTACCCGAGTGTAGATATGCAAATAACTTCGACATCAGAAATCCGATTGGTTGCTACAGCATCCGATCCAGATGATTCGGTAGATAAGATTCAATTTTTTGTTAATGGAGAGCCTTATGATGCTGAGATAAGCTTTGACAAAAGTAAGTCTTCTTATTCTCAATCGTTTTCTGTGAACTGGGGACCAAAGGGAGAAACAGGAATTTTTTCCATTATGGTACGGGCAGAAGATGCAAGCGGTAATCTTTCGTTTTCAACTCCTGTAATTCTCAGTGTGAGTTCCGGAAATGACTATTTGCCAACGATCGAACTTGGCAATCTAAGTGATTCCTATCAGGTTGGAAGTGTTGTTAACTTGTTTGCAACAGGAGTGGATGAAGCCAATTCCAGTTCAATGTATGGTGTAGTAGAAGAAGTTAAGTTTTTTGTTAATGGAGTACAACTAGGATTGCCTGACATGCAGTACCCGTACTTACAGGATTGGCTTCCTCAAAATAGTGGAACATACGATTTATTTGCTCAAGTTCGTGATAATGAAAACAATATTATGGTTTCTCCTAACAGATCGATAGAAATCAAGGATACTGAATTAATTTCGTTTAATATGGCCGATATAGAATTAGAAGAGAAAGATGGAATCTACGGGCTATACGATGGATCAACTGTTAGTATTTCAGTCAGGGCAGACGGAGAAAGCACAGAACTTTCTCGCTTAAATAGCGTTTCATTGTATGCCAATGGTAAGTTGCTCGGAAATATGCAAAGTGTGCCAGTTTTTTATGGAAACGGAATACTTCAAAAAATTTCATACACTTTTGAGTGGAATGTCGACTACGCTAATTATGCTGATAAAAACGGAGGAATTCTCCTCATTGCGGTTAGTAAGGATCCTGACGTGTACTCAAATACACACGTTGTAAATGTTTTTACCCCAGATCCATATAACCCTGCCGGTATTGCTGACATCTTAGGGGTACCAATGAATTCTTCAGAGAGAACTAAGTTTGATAATTTGCTCGCCCAAAACGACCAAGACCCTAAGAGGGCACTAGTCGCATATTTTAATCAGATAAGCTCATCAAGCCTTTTATCACAATATATTGATATTGTTGCTGCACATAAGATTTCACTGGGTGACTTTCATAAAACTTATGCCTCTTTTCTTGAGGCTAAAAATTTCATAACTGATTCATCTGATCAATGGTTGCGTAGATATATTGACTATTTATTGTTTTCCCCTGAATACCAGTCCGCTTTTGGCCCTGTTCCCTACCTTGTTGGGGCAGCATCACGGGCAAGTTCGATTAACTATGCTGAAAACCGAAGGAATTTTGTTCGTCAATGTTACAAAAATAAATACGACAAGGAGACAAACTTCCAACAATTAATGCAGGGCTCATCAAGAATGCTTTCTTTTTGGGAGAATTACGAACCAGATTATTGGGAAATACGGGGTGGTAGACCAGATGAATCAATAGATTCGCCCCCCCGTCGTGATGCGATGCCTATCGAACAGACTGGTGGAGATAATAATTTTACTTCAGGTAATCTTTCGGTTAATGAAATTGTTGGTTACCTTGGTCCGGAATCAGGACATTGTGCGGTCGACCTCATTTTTAATTTATCTAAAGAGTATAAACTTGAGGGCGGTTTGCCATACATTTTAGGCAGCAATGCTCACAGGGATAATGTGTTTAAAATAGTAGTTTTACTGTTTATTCTTATGGAAGATGAAATAGGTAGTTTCTCCTCAAGTGAAATAACTAGCCTGTCCACTCTTTCTTTCGATCAAGCTATGCTTTCAATTCTTAGTGATTACAGGTATCAGTTGAAATTTAATCAGTTTATAAATGAATCAAGTATAGAAATAGGTTCCTGGAAAAAAACAGAATGGTTTGGCTATTTTGTAGACAATTCATATCCTTGGATATTCCATGCTGAGCTGGGATGGCTTTACTATGGTGGCGCCACTTTAAATGGTGGATTCTGGTTATTTAGCGACAGATTAGGCTGGTTATGGTCAGACAAGAAACGTTTCTCCCATGAGCCAGGCAATGAAAAAGATTATCGGCAGCTTTACCTTTCTCAAAAAAATAGTTGGATTGCCATAGAATCTGATAAATCAACTCCTTCTCAAAGATATTATTCTTATAGTTTGGGAGAGTATATTTCCTTTTAAGAATTTTAAGTTTGGTAGCTTTTCGACATTTGGTCCATTCCTTAGACCCTAATGAAGGTGGTGTTTCTTCTTCAGTTTTCTCTCTCAATCATGCCTTAAATGAACTAGGGGTATCTTCGGGCTTGTACGACAAACCGAAATCAATTGATGCTAGGAAATGCACAACAAAAACTTTGAATGTAGTACACGGTCTATGGCACTGGCCATCAAGACTTGCCCTAAAGAAAAAAAATAAAGACAAAACACCTTACATTATTTTTCCACATGGGATGCTTGATCCTTGGTTTAAAAAAACCTATCCATTTAAACACTTTAAAAAGCAAATATACTGGTTTCTTAAAGAAGGTATTTCGATACGGAATGCAAATTGTTTATGTTTCACGACTCATGAAGAAATGAGCTTAGCAAGGCATACTTTTATGCCTTATAAATGTGAAGAAAGGGTAGTTGGTTTAGGTGTCGATAATCCACCTGCTAAGAATCTATCTATACGCCAAACATTGTGTGCCAAATTCCCTGAATTGATGAGCAAAAAAGTCTTACTTTATTTGGGAAGATTTCATAAAAAAAAGGGGATCGACCTGCTGCTGAATACTTGGATTCAGCGTAGGCCCAAGGACTCTGTTCTTGTATTAGCAGGCCCAATCGAGGAAGGGAGTTCTTATATAAAGAGGTTACAGAGTCAGTCTCTTAAGTGTGATAAAACGATTTTGTGGACTGGTATGTTGGATGAAAATGAGAAGTGGGAAATGATGAGGCTTTCTGAGGCGTTAATTTTGCCTTCACATCAAGAGAATTTTGGGATGGTCGTAGCCGAATCTCTTGCGGTTGGAAAACCTGTGTATATTACCAACAAAGTCAACCTATGGCGAGAAGTCGAACAATCGAATGCGGGCCTTGTCAGAAATGATGACCAAGAAGGGATTAACCAATTGGTTGATCATTGGTTAAACCAATCGTGTTTTGAAATAAGTAAATCTGCGGAACCATGCTTTCTTCAAAATTTTCATATTAGAAAAGCCGCTGAAAACCTTATTAATTTAGCAGAAAACCTTGATTCTAAATGAAAATAAATATTCTGCAGGGTGCGTTTCTTCCAGTTCCTAGTCGTCGGGGGGGAGCTATTGAAAAAGCTTGGTTTGAATTGGGCAAGGCCTTCGTGAAGCATGGTCATGAGGTTACCCATGTATCGCGGTATTGTGATCAACTACCTGCAGAGGAAATTATTGATGGGGTTAATCATAAACGTATTTTAAGCAGAGATGCGGTTAGCAATCCATATTTATTAAAATTGTGTGAGCTCCCTTATGTATGGAGAGCGAGAAAGGCTTTGTTACCTGCTGATATTCTTGTGACTCATGCATTTTGGGCACCGCTTATATTATCACCAGAAAAATTTGGAAAAATTTATGTTCATGTCGGGAGGTACCCCAAAGGACAACTGAAACTTTACCGTAAAGCTAAGAAATTACAGGTACCGAGTGTAGCGGTGGCCGAGGTTGCCAAGAGAGAAATGGCAATTAAGAGCCACAAGGTTTCTGTAATTCCTTACCCTATACCTTGGGAAATCGAGCCTAGATTACCGATCGAAGATCGGCCCAGGAGAATGTTATATTTTGGCCGTATACACCCAGAGAAAGGAGTTTTATCTATGGTGAAAGCATGGGCGAGATTAAGCCATGACAAAAGCATTGATTGGACGTTGCGAATTGTGGGCCCTTGGAGGAGAGACCAAGGGGGAGGGGGGTTAGAATATAGAAATCAAATAAAGAATTTGATAGAAAAGGAAAAAATGAGTGTTGAATTGCTTGAGCCAATTTTTGAAGCTTCTCAAATAAAGGATGCATATCAATCAGCTCGTATATTTCTATATCCATCGCTGGCTGAAAAGGGGGAAACCTTTGGGCTGTCTGTTCTCGAATCGATGAGTATGGGATGTGTTCCTGTCGTATCCGCTTTGCCATGCTTTAACGATATTATATCTTCTGATTGTGCCTTCATCATCCCCAAGAGTGAAAGCTTTGAGTCTTCTCTTACAGAAACACTTACAGAAATTTTAATGGCAGAGCCGAGGCATTCTATTTTATCATCTCATGCTTATGAAAAATCGATGGAATTTACGGTTGATAAGGTAGCCCAAAAATTTCTAGACGATTTTAAAACAATATTGTAACATTACGACTATTACTTCTTCTGAAAAGTAAATACGCTACCAACTGATGGCTATATAAAATTAGATTTTAAGGCCTAAATTAAGTTTTTTCAGTGGAAGAGAAACTGAAGAAAGTAAGATTATAATCTTACTGGAATCCCTTGCTTTCGCATTTCTTCTTTGGCATCTTTGACCGTATATTCACCGAAATGAAAGATACTAGCCACTAAGACTGCACTTGCTTTACCTACAGCAATCCCATCTACCATATGAGAAGGATTACCAACACCACCTGAGGCAATCACTGGAACCTCCACCGCCTCGCTAATGGTTTTCGTCAGCTCCAAATCAAACCCTTCTTTGGTCCCATCACAATCCATACTGGTAAGCAAAATTTCACCTGCCCCCCGTTCAACCACTTCTTCAGCCCACTCCACTGCGTCAAGAGTTGTCGCCTTGCGGCCTCCATGGGTATAAACTAGCCAACCATTACTGTCGGTTTTTCTTTTAGCATCGATTGCTACAACAATGCATTGATTACCAAAGCGCTCAGATGCTCTGTTAATTAAGCTGGGGTCAAGAATAGCGGCTGTGTTAATACTGACTTTGTCTGCACCGCTCAAAAGCATTTCTCTTATATTATCAAGGTTACGAATCCCACCACCTACGGTAACGGGCATAAAGCAGGAGGCTACTGTTTCTTCAACTACATCCCTCATTGTTTTTCTTTCGTCGCTTGAGGCTGTGATATCAAGAAAAACTAACTCATCAGCCCCTTGTTTTTCATAAGCTTGGGCAACCTGAGTCGGATCTCCTGCATCTCTTAATTCTTGAAACTTTACTCCTTTTACAACTCGACCGTTATCAACATCAAGGCAGGGAATAATTCTAGCTGAGAGCATATTTTTATAACCGAAAATACACTTGTGAGAAAGCTGGAAAAGAGGGAAAGATTACTCGTCAGCAAAGGCCACATCTGGGTGATATGACATAACCAGTTTGTATTGCTGACCGGGTCGCATGTTTAGTGGATGGTCACGCATCAAGTATTGAATGTAGTGGATATTTCCAGAGTAGCCCCTGAAACTGGAATCTTCGGTAACTGTTTCAAAAGACCCCCATTGTGCTTGAAAGTCATCTACTTCTACATTGGCACGTAATCCTTCAGGTCCTTGGCGTAGAGTCGTTCCGAGCCTATGAGAGTCGTGAGGTGCACCAATAACTAAAGCGAGCCTCATTTTGTCCATAGAAATTTGATTTTTAACTCTGAATACAAACTCCGATGTAATTTTACCATCGCCAAAGCTCCATTGAACACTGCAACTGCCTAACCCATAGGCAAAAGTACCATCCGTTTTAATCAAATCAGGTTGCTCAAAGCGAAGATAGAAAGATTTTTTGAGACCAATTCCAGTAACCGAATTTTTGCCGTAATAGGACGGAATGATAGTGGTATCCCCGAAAGTGAGTTCGGGAAGCATAACCGGCAGGTAGCGGTTTACTGGCCAGTCAAAAATACCGGGGCAGTGGGGGAATGCTAGATTATCACAGGTAATTGAAGGGGTAGGGCTGATCAAAGGAAGCTGGTATTGAACGCCAATATTTTCATCCCTGAAAAGAAATAGACCGTTTTCTTTTTTGTGAGACTTATCGAAAATGATGAATCTACCACCGGTTTTCGACCGGTTTGGGGTGGGTACTGCGAGAGAACCTCCTATGACTCTTGCCAGACGGGCCCATTGGCAGAGGTAACGAGCTGCATCAAAATTAGCAATTCGGGTTGTGTGATTGTCGACTGTATTTCTTTCTTCGTCTCTAATGACCAAATCACCTTTATCTTGGTCGAGGTAGGTAACAAAGAAGTATTGAAACTGCCTGCGTAATGAGTCGAGGTACAGGGGCATTTTCTCTGGGGCGATCCATTGGTCACGCATGGCTTGCAAGATCATACTTATACCATGAAGTTGACCATATGCACCTACGGAACGACCGTAATTCCAGCCAAGACCGTCCTGTCTTGTCATGTCTGGAATCATACGGATATATTTTTCTGCAAAAGTACGTAACTTAGGCAGCTTACGATCTTTGAGGTGAACATTGGCGTGAAGTTGCAGAGCTTGTCTGATAAAAACAAAAGAGAGCAGACCATAGATGTCAAAAAGGCCAGTCTGCCCTGTTTCATCATCGTTGAAATAACCGCCACTGCTGTGATTCTCCAAATGTTCAACAAATCGATCGATCACCTTTCCGGTATCATCTTTTTTGGTGAGCCCGAAACTAAAGCGGGCAACTGATTTCGCTACATTAAATGCTTGGTAATGATCTTTCCGTTCAGTTCGAGTGAGAAGGCACTCATCTAGTTGTTCGCGGGTAGGGTCAAGCAGCCTTTCCCAAACAGGATTTCTTTCCTTGGAAGCTCCAAAAGAAAGGAGGCCAAGAGCTGCGTACGCCATACCATTATCGCTTGCTTCTTCAGAAAAAGCTTGGTGTGTGATACACCGTGCTGAGAGATCAAACAAGTCAAAGCCCGCCAGCTCGACTTCACCAGTTGCTCTGAAAAATTCACCAATCGCAAGGGCAGCATGACCAGGCTCATCGATGCGACTCGATTCATTTGTTGCCGGAGTGATCGTTCCGTCTTCGTTAATGTGCTTGAGATTGTTGCCTAAAAGAGCTCTAGCGAGGTCTAGACACTGATCAGAAAAATTATGCATCGGATGCCAGTATGAAATTAAGGGGGAAGGGTTCTAAAATGCCTGCAGAGACTGCTATTGTCAATGAGTTAAGGTGTTTGGATTAACTCTAAAAATTCTTTATTTGATGAAGTGGATGACATCCGCTCAATTAGGGTTTCAGCAGCATCAATAATTTTCATGGGAGACATCGCTCTTCTAAGAAATGAAGTTTTTTCTAAATCTGCTGGGTTCATAAGGTCTTCTTCCTTGCGTGTACCGGAAGAAGCCAAGTTGATAGCAGGCCACAACCGTAGTTCAGCAATTTTTCGATCCAATACAATTTCACAATTACCAGTCCCTTTGAACTCTTGGAAAATTAGTTCGTCCATTTTAGATCCCGTCTCCACTAACGCAGTGGCTACAATGGTTAGAGAACCAGCTTCCTCGGAATTTCGGGCTGTTGAAAATATTTGCCTTGGTTTCTCCAAAGCACGCACATCAAGACCACCTGTCATGGTTCTCCCGCTTTTTCCTGAAGCTGCATTGTAGGCACGCGATAACCGTGTGATAGAGTCCATAAGAAGAATTACATCCTTTTTGGCTTCTACCAAGCGTTTAGCCCTCTCGATCGCGAGTTCAGCAATTCGAAGGTGGTTTTTTACTTCTTCGTCATTTGATGAGGCGTAAATTTCTGCCGGTACTGTTCTCTTGAAATCAGTAACTTCCTCAGGACGCTCATCAATAAGTAAAACCATGAGGTGGCAGTCAGGATGGTTTTCTTCGATTCCTTTTGCAATGTCATGAAGTATGGTGGTTTTACCAGCTCGGGGTGGTGCGACGATTAAGCTTCTTTGACCTTTGCCAATCGGGCAAAAAAGATCAAGCACTCGCGTTGTCATCCGACCATCTTTCGATTCCAAGTTTAGTTTTTCTTGCGGTTGGATAGTGGTGAGTTGGTCAAAACGAAACAACTTTTTGCGATCATTTAAGGCTACGCCATCGACTTCGTGTATAAATCTAATTTTAGGGTTGGGCCTCGCACTGTCTGGGATTGCATCTGCCTTAATAAAAGAACCTTTTTTGAGCTTAAATCGTCTTATCAATTCTCTGGGTACAAAAGGATCATGAGGGGTTGTTTTCCCACCCCTTTGTGGATCGAGCAAAGAGCCCGATTTATTGTCGTTTAAGATTAGCAAGCCTTCGACCTCAATGGTTTCAGGAGCTTGTGGAATGTCTTCGCTCATACTGATGGAAAAAAAGGGTGACGAACCGTCAAATGTTGAACCCGTAGGGTAAATGTGGGTGTCAAATGATTAGAAAAACAAGAATATCTTGTACCCGCATATTCTTAGTAGCACCGCATGAAGTCAACCCTCTAAACAAACTTCGAATGGTTTGGTGTCGTTCTTTAGCACTTTCTGGTGTAGTGAACAGATGAAATGAAAAATTTTTACCTCACGACCGCAATTGATTACGCAAACGGCTCTCCCCACCTCGGTCATGCCTATGAGAAAATACTTACGGATGTAATTGCACGTACGATGCGACTGGAAGGACGCAATGTTCACTTTCTGACTGGATTGGATGAACATGGGCAAAAAGTACAACAAGGAGCCCAGAAAGAAGGAATATCGCCCCAGGAACGGTGTGATAAAGTTGCAGCAGAATTTCAAGAGATGCTTGGAAAACTCAATGTATCTCATGATGATTACATTCGGACAACGGAAACAAGGCATAAAAAAGTGGTAGCTAACATTTTGCAGAATCTTTATGAGAAAGGAGAGATTTACCAAACTGAATATCAAGGTTTTTATTCCACCCGGGCAGAGCAATTTCTTCAGGAAAAAGATAAGGTTAACGGTAAATGGCCGGAAATTTTTGGTGAAGTAACTGAAATCACTGAAAGCAATTATTTCTTTAAATTGAGTAAATACCAAGATTGGCTTGTTAAACATATTACCGATAATCAAGAGTTTATTTTACCTACAAACCGACAGGCACAGGTTCTTGAATTTTTAAAAGAACCTTTAAATGATTTATGTATATCTAGGCCGAAAGAAAGATTATCATGGGGAATACCCCTTCCTTTCGATGATAATTTTGTCACCTATGTTTGGTTTGATGCTCTGGTCAATTACTACTCTGCGGTTGTTTCTCAGGATCCTGAACAAGAAAATTATTGGCCTGCCAACCTTCATGTAATTGGGAAAGATATTCTTACTCCGCCGCACGCGGTATACTGGCCAATCATGCTACATGCCAGTGGCTTGGATACGCCAAAATCAATCCTGGCACATGGATGGTGGACCACTTCAGGAGCTAAGATGTCGAAAAGTACGGGGGAAACAGTGGATCCTCTTAGTTTAGTCGATCAATACGGAGCTGATAGCTTTCGCTATTTTGTGATGAGAGAAATGACAGTTGGGCAGGATGCTGAATTTTCGCTGGAACGTTTTCAGTCTAGATACCGAGCGGATCTAGGGAACGATCTTGGTAATTTGTTGAGTCGACTTTTGCATATGACTCGAAGTTATGTCGAAGGAGTCGTCCCTGCTGCAGATCTTTGTGAAAGTTATGAGCTTGGCCTGCAAGAACATTGGGGGAAAGCAGTAAGTTCGATGCTGAAGCATTTTCAAGCCTATCGCTTTAATCTTGGTTTAGAAGAAATATTTGGCTTCGTTCGTGCGATTAATAAGTACGCTGATGATCGATTGCCATGGAAGCTTGCCAAATCAGAAAACCCTCAAGATTTACAAGCTCTTCGTTCTTGTTTGGCGACTATGCTTGAAGGACTAAGGTTAGTGAGTGTGGCAATATCTCCAGTAATGCCAACGGTACATGCAAGAATTCATGAGAGGTTGACATTACAACCCATAGAATTGTGGGAGGATGAACTGGTTTGGGGGAATACATTAACTGGTAAAACTGTGAAAGAAAAAGTTATCCTCTTTCCACGAGACTAATCCATCTCACTGTAGATTATTCCAAAGTATTCGATGGCTTGTTTAGTACAATCTTTACACTTTGTACTCGGGTATCATCTGCATCTAAGATTTCTACTTTAAAATTAGGGAAGTCAAATATTTCTCGATTTTCTGGGATTTTACCAATCGTTTGGGTCAGCATACCACCCAAGCTTGAAATTTCAGGATCTTCATCTGAGATACCCAGCTCCTCGGGCAATGCATGTAAGGCAGTGAGACCTGATATTTTCCATACCCCATCACTCAGTATTTCGACATCATCTTCTTCTGAGTCAAATTCATCCTGAATTTCGCCCACGACTTCTTCTAGTATATCTTCGAGCGTAATTACCCCATCAACGCCTCCAAATTCATCTCTAACTAAAGCCATATGAACCTTTAGTTTCATCATTTTTTTAAGGGCAACAGGAAGAAACTCTTCACTGTTAAGCAAAGTGGGTGATTTCTTAATCTGATGGAGATCGAACATATCCTGAGCATCGGATATGGTGCGAAATGCGTGTTTAACATGAATAATTCCCAGGCAGTGATCGAGATTACCTTCACAAAGTGGTAAGCGGGTATGCCCCGAAGATTTTGTAATTGCTAAGTTTTTTTGGTATGCATCATTAATGTCCAAAATTTGCACTTGGTTTCTGGGAACCATTACATCTTTGATCTTTAGTTGGCTCATTTCCAAGGTGTTACCCATGATTTCAAGAACATCTGGGTCGATGTTGCTCCCTTCTCTTCCAACGATGCGAATATGGTCAGCCACTTCGTTTTCCTCTTCTTTTGCCTGGAGAGTCTTTTGTCCGGAAGATTGAAGTAATCGTTCAGAGAAGGATAAGACCAGTTGCATGGGAATACATAAAAGTGTCGTGAGCTTGACCATCAAAAAACCCATTTTTAAATGGGAGTCCAAATTTTTTGACTGGACTATTTTACGTGGGTAGAGCCACGTGGACATTCTTTCCACTAAAAGAGCAAAAATACAGGGTATCAGATAGGAAGCGGTCGTATTGGCTAGTAAGTTATGCAACAAGAAATAGCCCGTTAGAACTTGAAAAGAAGATAGAAAGCTAGCTTCAACATGAAAGGGCCTTTCATGATTGGGTAGGGTGAGAGAAGTTGTAATTAGCTTGGAAATTCGGTCTGTTTTTGTGGGTGAAGCTGAAAGACCTGATCGGATTCTGTCTACGAGCGTTCTGAACACTCCTAGGTAAGAAGAGAAAAGTATGAGCACTGACCAGACCCCCGCAATTATCCACATGAAACTTGTCATTAGGTAGAATATTTCAGTAGAGGGATAATTTTTTCAATGGCTGCCATTGCCATTTCATTTTCATTTGTAGTCCCAACGGAAACACGAACATACTGTTCTAATCCTTTTGGCATGGGGCGAGTAATTACACCGAGTGCTTGTAGTTCTTGAAAGGCTTTATATCCATCACCAATTTCAATAAGGAGGAAGTTGGCATCGCTTGGTATCCAAGGGAGGTTGAGACGGTCACATGCATTTTGGAGCTGTTTCAATCCCTGCTTGTTTTTAAGCCTACATTCTCTTACCCAATTTTGGTCTTCTACAGATGCGGTTGCCGCTGCAAGAGCAACCGCGTTTGCGTTGAAAGGTTGCCGGGCTTGTTGTAATAATTCAATGATCTCATGACATCCATACCCGTATCCTACACGGAGTCCTGCTAGTCCATAAATTTTCGAGAAAGTTCGGAGCCCAATAACTTTTTTTCCTTCTCTGAGTAAAACCCGTAAATCTGGCGCATCCTCCAGATATTCAGCATAGGCTTCATCTAGGCAAAAGATGATGTTATCCGGAAGGTCGCGAACAAAAGCAAAAATCTCTTCTTGCGTATTTGAGGTACCGGTTGGGTTATTTGGGCTTGGAAGAAAAATAACTTTGGTTCGCTCAGTAATCAATGCCTTCATTTGCTTAAGATCATGCTTGAGGCCGGGCATTGGTGAGCATACGGGACTAGCCCCCATCAGTAGAGAAACTAATTTATAAACAACAAATGCATATTCTCCAAATAAAACTTCGTCTTCTTCGTTCAAGAAAACATGGCCAATCAATTCGATGATTTCATTCGATCCGTTTCCAATAATAAATTGTTTTGGCGAAAGTGCGTGAAGACTTGCAAGCTTTTCTCTAAGAGCTGACGAACTTCCGTCAGGATAGCGGTGAACACTATCGAGCGCACTATGGGCAGCCACAAGAGCAGCAGGTGATGCTCCCCAAGGGTTTTCGTTTGAGGCAAGCTTGCAAATATCTTGGGGAGCAATGCCTTGCTCTCGGGCAACTTCTTCGATTGGTTTGCCTGGTTGATATGTGGGTTGTTCCAGAATGCGAGGGTTCGCAAGTTGGGAAAAGTTCATCGTAAAAACTGTAAGTTATCGGATAAGCCTGTTTTGTTCAAGGAAAAGCAAAAGAAGAATGAGTAAACTCTCGTATTGTAGGATTATCATGAATGAGTAGTCTAGGTGGTGTGAAAGTAGCTTTGTTTGGATCCAGCGGTCTTCTTGGTGATGCAGTTTCTCGGGCTTTGGCCAAGAGACATCACAAAAGCATGCGATATTCTAAGCGATCTACTTTTGGAGGGGCTCAAGCATTATGCCTTTCAAACCAAGAGGGGTTAACTCGTGAACTTTTAGACACATGGCCAGATGCAATCATAAACTGTGCTGCAATTTCTTCTCCCGATACAGTAATTAAAGACCCAAGTTTTTCCCGGAAAATAAACATTGAGGGTGCGGTAAAACTTGCCGAGATTGCATCTCACTTGAGTGCTCGATTCATTCATGTTTCCACTGATATGGTCTTTGATGGCACTTCCTCACCCTACCGTTCCACTGATATTCCTAATCCACTAAATGAATATGGGAGTCAAAAGCTTGAAGCAGAAAAAAAAGTCCTTGCAGTAACAGATGAGAATCTTGCAATTTTGCGCATTACTCTCCTCAACGGAAACAGCCCTTATGGAAAGAGGAGTCCGCACGAAAAGATTTTACGAAGCATACAGAACGGAAATCCACTCACTTTGTTTGACGATGAGATGAGGCAGCCCTGTTCTTCTGAAAATGTCGCGTCCGCCGTGGTTGAGCTATTGGAGAGACCAAATCTAAATGGCTTATTTCATTGGGCTGGAGCAGAGGAAATAAGCCGATATGAACTAGGCATTCAAATCCTTGATCGTTTTGGGTTTTCTCGAAACCGAATTATCAAAGGAGCTATAAAAGATTATCATGACAGTGATTCCAGACCCCAGCATCTTGGTTTTGAACTTGCACCTCTGGTTGGGAAATTGACTACCAATCCTTCGTCAGTTCAAGAGCAGATTGAAGAGTTATTACTGCCGGAGGACCTATTTAGGTGGCACCGACAAAACGCTGATAAACCGAATGTATATATTCATAAGTTCTAAGATTATCTATTTGTGAGTTTGCTTGTTTATCCATCCTTAATCGAAACAGGGGCTGAAAATATGGCCTCCGACTGGTGGCTAATGCAGCATTCCGTGAAAGCCAATCTGCCCTTATTCCGTCATTATCAATGGGAGAAGCCGCAAATCAGTTTTGGTTATGGGCAAAAATGGCAATGGGTTGAGCAGGAAGCTGGAGAGGCCATTGACAACTTGATACGGAGACCAACAGGGGGAGGGATTGTAAGACACGGCCATGACTGGACTTATTGCCTCGTGCTACCGAGAGGTCATCCATCGTATCAAATTCCATCCTTAGACCTTTATGAGTTTATACATGCTGCCATGGGGAGAGCACTCGCAAGCCAATCGATTACAACTTTTTTACAACCTTGTGAGGTAGAAAAAAAGGCAGGTATTCCTGGTGATTGTTTTCATGAACCTGTTGGAAAGGACTTAATGATGGGAAAAGAAGAATCAAAAATTGCGGGTGCGGCTATGAAGAGGACACGATCCGCTATCTTAATGCAAGGGACTTTGGAGATTGCAAAGCTTTCTACCTTTAATTCGAAAATATTCCATCATGATTTCCTGGAACAACTACTCGGTCTTTTGGAGCAAGATTTTCAAAAAGTAGAATGGCCACCAGAATTTTGCCGAGAAAGGAAAATATTCTGCCAACAATTTGAAAGTTCTGCTTGGCGAAAGAATCGGGAGCGGATTTAGATTCCTAGAGTTAAGACATTTTCAATATGCCTTGTCTGGGGAAATAAATCAAAAGGCTGAACTGCCAATACCTTGTATCCACCTGCAGTAAGCAGCTTAGTATCCCTCGCTTGGGTAGATGGATCACAGGAGACATAAACAATCTTATCGGGACGAAACTCCAAGGTTTGCTCAATGAAGTTTGCGTCACACCCTTTTCTGGGTGGATCGACAATGAGGGAGAATGGTTTGGGTAAGTCTTGTAATTCAGAGAAGATAGAACAGGCATCTCCCAGATAAAATGCAGCATTTTCAATTTGATTAAGCAAAGCATTAGTCCGGGCACCTTCAAATCCTTCACGGCTAATTTCAATTCCAGCTACCTTCTGAAACTTTTTGGATGCAGATAGGCTAAATAAGCCACCTCCACAGTATGCATCAACTAATGTTTTTGAAGTGTTTGGACTGGCCTGCTCAATTACATAATCTACGAGTTGGGGCAGAATAAAAGGGTTATTTTGAAAAAATTCTCCTGCCTTAAATTGAAAGACTAAATCTTTCACTCTTTCCGTAGCAAGCTGATTTGGGTCAGTAATCACGCCTTCTTGGGTATCCCTGAGGAGAAGGGTACCTCCTTTATTTTTCTTGGCTTTTTCAAAAAGTTCTTCTCTTGCTGTTGGAAGAGCATGATCAATGGCACTGGTTGCTATAGGGCAATGAGGAACATCGACGAGTATCCTTCTGGAGCCATACTTTAAGAAACCGAGCTTTCGTAAAATACCTTCTCGATTTTTTTCATAATGAGGAGTTAATTTCGAGCGATAGCCATAAGTTTTTGGGGATGGAATAACCGGTTGCACTTGAAGCTCAAGCCCCCCTATTTTTTCAAAGCATTCTTTGACTTGGGCTGCCTTCCATTCCAATTGTTTTTCATAGGCAACCGACTGATATTGACACCCACCACAGGTACCAAAGAGGTCGCACTTTGCTTCAATACGGTCTGGGGATGGAGTCAGAATTTGTATACAGTGAGCATCTGAATAGTTTTTGTGGTTCCGGTAAATTCTAGCCAAAATGAATTCTCCAGGAATTACAAAGGGTACTTGAACGACCCAGCCATTATCCCGTGCGATCCCCAAGCCTAGATTAGTTATGCTTTCAATGCGTAGTTCTAATTCGTGATGATAAGGGTATGGATGAGGGGTAAACCCTTTTGGCTCCTGTTTTGTCATCGAATTGTTCGTAACGAGCTCGCCCTTTTCTGGCAAAACCCTTTTTATAAAATTGTGACAGACATAATTCAAAGTCCAACGAATACAACCGTCAAAGAATTGGTTAAGCTTCGTGAATCTCCACGACGGAGGCGGGAACGGCAATGCTTTGTGGTGGAGGGAGCTCAGGATTTACAGACATTGATCGATGGTAACCGGGAAGTACTAGAAATTTATTTCAATGAGGATTTGGTTTCTACCTCATCGGCATCCCAATATTTTTTGCATTGGCAAGAAAATCCGTCTCTTAGCTTACGGGAACTTGGTAAAGAAGCATTACTTAAAGCTTCTTACAGAAAAACCTCGGATGGTGTTCTTGGAGTGGTCAGGGCATGGGATCTGAGTATTCCAAATACAAAGATGAACAAAATCGATGCACCAGTTCTTATTTTCGACGAAATAGAAAAGCCGGGAAACCTCGGTGCTATCCTGCGTACAAGCGAGGCACTCGGAGGAGGCTTGATTCTTCTTTCTGAGCCCAAAGTCGATTTCTTTAATCCAAATGTTATTCGCTCTTCTAGAGGTCTTACTGGGAAAGTAAATGTAAGATCTGGCAGCAAAGAAGAAATTTATAACTGGTTACAGAAGCAAGGTTTACCTTGTGTTGCCACAAGCTCCAAAGCACCAGAATTTTCACATAGTTTCACTTACGATCAAAATGTGGCCATAATTTTTGGAAACGAACACAACGGTCTTGGAGATTATTGGAAACAAAAAGTAGACCACTGGGTTTCTCTTAAGATGTTCGGGGATGCAAGTTCGTTAAACTTGAATGTAAGTGTAGGTTGTATATTGAGCGATTACAACCGAAGCGTTGGAAAGCTTTAGAGGGTGCGCAACCAGGGTAATGTTTTGTCCATAGCTTCTTGCATGCAAATTATAGGATAGTAGCCGATGTCTTGTTCAGCTGCTCTGTTTGAAAACCAATGGTCATGAGCAAGCTGGGATGCCACGAAACGGGTCATAGGAGGATCGGTGGTCAATTGGGCTAATCCCCAAATTTTCTCCATAACAAAACCAATCGAGTGAGCATTCCGAAAAGAAATTTTTTGGGTGAGATTGGGGAGTTGGAGGTTTTTGAAGATTTCGTTCAACCAAGACCAGATTTGTACGGGTTCGTTTTGACCAATAAAGTAGGCTTTTCCACCAAGATCTTGATTTTGTAACATCGCCCGAAAGGCACAGATATGGGCATGGGCCACATTCGACACATGCGTAACATCCATCGTATTCTGCCCATCACCAATAATTCTAAGTTTCTTTTGGCGATGTTTGGCAAGAATGCGCGGAAGGAGATGAGGGTCATCTTTTCCCCAAACTAAATGGGGACGGAGGGAGATAGTCTGAAATTTCTTTGGGCAGTGAGCTTCTAATACGATTTTCTCTGCTTTGGCTTTAGTAAAGGCATAAGCAGAGACTGGGGAGTTAAGATATGGTAAAGACTCGTCCCCGTTTTGAATATTTTGAGTATTAAAGACTACGCTGGGGGTGCTGGTGTAGATGAACTGCTTAACGCCAAAGTTCTTGGAGGCATCTAGTAAATCACGGGTAGCTTGAAAGTTTGCCAGATTGTAGTCTTCAAACTTTCCTCCAATTCCAGCTTTAGCTGCTACATGGAAGACGCAATCTACCCCTTTTAACCATGAAAAAGAATCACGCCCCTTGGTTAGATCCGAGGATAAATATTCTAAGTCCTGAAATATTTTCGAATCAAGGGGAGAAATGGATCTGCCAATCGCGGTGATAGCAGCGTGAGGGAAAGCTTTTGCAAGATGTCTAGCCACTTGGTTACCGACAAAACCAAGTCCTCCAGTAATAACAATCTTCATGAAAATATTCCGGCCTTACTTTGACCCTGAACGATTCGGGTCCATTTTTTGGAAAGAGAAAGGCGGTGAATTTTTGCATTATGTCTTGCATCAACTGGAATGGATGATTCCCAGAAAACTCTCATGAAATTAAATTGGGGAAAAGAAGTGGTAAGAATAGATAAAATCTTTTGACTTACTTCTCTTTTTTTCTTTTCGGTAAAATCTGCCCGTAGTGGTTCGACCACAATACATGGTTCTTGTTTCTTTGCGTTTCCAATTCCAATTAAAGCCGATTTTTTTATACAGGGGATGGCATTGATCATTGGTTCACACCGTTCGGTTTCAAGAAGGCCATTTTCTGTTTGAATACATTCAGCCTTTCGACCCAAAAAACGTAGGCAATGATCCTGATCAAAGTATCCAAGATCGCCCATTCTGTGAAAAGTTTTGTTTTCATAGGAAAATCTCGCGTCGATAGATGCTCCTGGCATTCTATAATAACCATCTGTAACAATATCTCCTGCCACGCAAATCTCTCCAATTTGTCCATGAGTAAGCTCTCCATGTTCGCCTAATTTAGCGGATAAAGCTGGAGCCAAAGAAGGGAAAATTTTAACTGACACTCCGGGAGCCGGATTTCCCAAATAAGACCCTTCACCCGCAAGAATACTTTTTTGGCTCTGAATAATCTGTTTGGCGGTTGCAAATGATACAGGGAGGGCTTCTGTAGCTCCATATGGAACAATGACTTCTCCATGTACTAGGATCTTGCTAAGATCTTCAATCAAGCCAGGAGGGGAGGGAGCTCCAGCAAGAAAAATTCTTTGAAGAGAGGGTAGTATCTGATCGTGCTTGATACAATAATCAGCAATTTTCTTTCCAATAACAGGAGATGCGAAAGCGGTGGTGATTCCATGGCTTTTGATGGATTCGACCAAACTTCTAGCATCTGCAGATGCTGGTTTACGCGGATTCATTTCTGGAACAACCGTGGTTACCCCCAAAGCGGGATTAAAGAGGGAAAAAATAGGGAGTGTGGCAAGATCAATTTCACCTTGAGCAATATTGAAATTACCCTGAAGAGAGTCGACTTGAGAGTTAAAGTTTTTGTGAAGGTATTTTACTCCTTTGGGAGTACCAGTTGAGCCTGAAGTGAAGACAATCGCAGCAAGCTCTTCATCTGTTGTACTTGCTTGAGGCCAATAGGGTCTGGAGGATGCCGATAAAATATGCTTGTTGAGAAAATTTTTACTTATTTGAATCTTGGTGTGGACTGCCTTGAATGAATTTCTAAAAACAAAGCTCAACCACATTACAAGCGGCAATCCGATCAAGATATCTGGCTTGGTCGAACGAATACAGGATAAAACGGAACGAAACCCCATGCCCGGGTCAATAATAACAGGAATTACACCAAGATAAATGACAGAAAATGCAAGAACTGTTAGCTCATAGCCAGGCTTTACAAAAAGCAGGGCTTTCTGCCCTTTGGTGAGGCCTTTTGTTTGTAAGTAGGTCGCACATCGAGCTACATCTTCACTGAGTTCTTTAAAATTTCGTTTAGCAAAGTTGTTTTTGGAAGCGGAAAATATGGCAGTTTGATGAGGAGAACGCTTAGCAGTTTCCGCAAGGTGGGAAACAAGGTTTTTACAAGCAAAGCGATCTGGCATGCCTAAGTCTTATCCTTCAGCCAGCCAGCGTTCGGCTTCGATAGCAGCCTGACAACCCATGCCTGCTGCTGTGATAGCTTGACGGTATACATGGTCAGCGCAATCACCAGCCACATAAACACCATCTAGTGCAGTTTTTACCATACTCTTCCCTTGGGGTACTAGATAGCCGTTTTCATCAAGTTCGAGTATACCTTGAAAAGGGCTGGTATTCGGAATGTGGCCAATGGCAATGAATACCCCTTTACAGGAAATTTCACTTTCTTCATTTGTTTTTAGGTTTTTTACTTTAATGGCTCGGGCTTTTCCATCCTCATCTGCTAAAATTTCTTCTACTCCCGAATCCCAAAGTAATTCAATTTTTTCATGAGCTTCAGTACGCTCTGCCATAATACGGGATGCTCGGAGTTCGTCTCTTCTATGAACTAAGGTAACTTTTTTGCAAAATCGAGTAAGAAAAAGGGCTTCCTCACAAGCTGAATCCCCGCCGCCAACTACAACCACATCCATATCGCGGTAAAACGCACCATCGCAGGTCGCACAAGTCGTTACCCCTTTCCCTCCGTACATTTCTTGCTCTCCGGGAACACCAAGTAAACGGGGGGCAGCACCGGTTGCGATAATCACCGCCTTTGCCTCAATTTTCTTATCTCCAGAAAAAAGAAGTTTTGTTTGCCCGCTAAAGTCGACTCGGTCGATGAAAGCATTTTCAACCCGAGCACCGAATTTAACCGCCTGCTTTCTTAATTGATCCATGAGTGAGAACCCATCCACCCCTTCAGGGAAGCCGGGAAAATTTTCAACCTCTGATGTGGTTGTAAGCTGTCCTCCGGGTTGTTTGCCTTCAAGAATTAGTGGGTTCAGGTTTGCTCTTGCGGTATAAATACCAGCAGTAAAACCCGCACATCCAGTGCCTAGAATAATAATGTTTTCCATAAAATTAGTGTTGGGAATAATAAGCTCTTACGTTTAAAAGGAATCATAATGACAATTCTTTCATCATTCGTCGAGTAGATGTGGTTTGATACACATTGTCATCTCCAAAAATTTTTCGATCGAGGGGATTTGGAGAGAATATTATCACGATCTCAGGAAAGCGGAGTCAGAAAAATGGTAACAGTTGGAACAAGTACAGATGATTGGGATCTTTATGCAACTTTATCAAAAAAATATTCATCAGATATATTTTACAGTGTTGGGTTACATCCATCTTATGTTAATTCTTCCTGGGAGATTCAGGTTTCTAAACTAATAAGTTATTGGCAAAAGGAAGTGAAACCGAAGGCTTTGGGAGAAGTGGGGCTGGATTATTTTCGCTTACCTAGAGATGCTAATGAGGCGCAAAAAATAAAAAAGTTTCAAGAAGAAGCCTTACGTTACCAATTAAAGCAAGCATTGGATTTAAATTGTCCTATCATTATTCATTCGAGGAGTGCATTTGAGGACTGTGTGAAAATAATTGACGAAAGTGGGGTAGATTGGAGCAAAGTTGTCTTCCACTGTTTTTCTGAAGGAGTGGAAGAATTGAAGCAAATTCAAACCCGTGGTGGTTGGGTTTCATTTACTGGAATCCTGACTTTTAAAGCCAATCAATCTCTTCAGCATGTATTTGAAATTTCGGATAAAGAAAAGGTAATGCTCGAAACTGATAGCCCTTATTTAGCTCCAGTTCCGAAAAGGGGAAAAGAAAACGAGCCTTCTTATCTTTCATTTTTAGGTTCGTTTTCTGCAGCAATTCTCAATTCTCCTGAAAAAGAGTTTGCGGAACGAATGATGATTAATTCAAATAATTTCTATGGTTGCTAAACTGGCTTACTTCTAAGACTTCTTACTAGGATAAAGAGTAAATAATGAATAATTTTAGTTCAAAAGATAGGGCATTAAGATCAAAGCTTAGATTGAAACTTGCACAGCTCATTGATCAAAGAAAAAAACTCCAAAGTGAAAGAGCAGCCCAGTCTGACATAGAGTCGAATGAGGGTGAAATAGATGTTATTCGCAAAGAATTAAAATCAATCGAGGATAGTGGTCATACCGTTTTTATTTCAGCAAAAAAGATGCTGGAACCTAAAAAAGAACTTTCTCAAAAAGAGAAAAAGATTTCATGGAAAAGAAAACACTTAGAAATTAGGCTTAAATCATTACGAAAAGATGTAGACAGTGAAGAAAAAAATTCAGACCAAAAGGCAGCTCTCAATTTAAAAATTCAAAAAATTCATGAAGAATTGAAAGGACTGACTCTTGAACTTAATGCGGTAAAAGATTTTAATCACACCCGCTTCCTTGGCTCTCAACAGATACAAGGGAAAGGAAATGAACAGGAACAGAACCTAAAAGAAATTGAGGTAAAAATGAATGCAATAAGAGGAAAAATTGCAGAACAGGATGCCAATATTCAAGGTAACGATATCGGTTTGTTAAAAGAAAAGTTTCACCTGTTGGAACTCGAAAAGGAAGCGATCGAAAATTTTACCCATAAAGAATTCCTTCAAAACCTCAATGGAATCAAATCTAAGCGTAGAAGTCAGCTTCAATAAAGGAAAAAAGTTAGAGCTTTTTTTGTGAATCTGCGAAAATTGTCACCTTAGCTTTCTCACCATCTACCAAAAACTTGGCTCTTTTAATAGCCTTGGCGGTTGAGAGGGTTGGATTGCTCGCCGTATGCGGAAACACATTTTTTCGATTAATCCTTTCAAGTACGCCAGAGTTTTTAAGAATCCTCAGGGCATCTCTCCTCACTTCACACAGAAGTACATGACAATTTTTTTCTTTTAGATATTCTAGTAATTCTTCGAGTGCGAGCACTGAGGTCGCATCTAGGTGGTGGGCGTTCAGAAGTTTTAAAACAAGAACGCGCAGGTTTTCGTCGTCTCCCACACGGCGGATCTGTTCGTAAAAGAGTTCAGCCGCTGCAAAAAAGAGTTCTCCCTCAACATGAACAATGGATACTTCAGGTTCGGGACGCCTGCTTTTGAGAGACATTTCCGCCAACTCACCTTCTTCATTAAAGCCATATTCGCGTAATTCTGGTTCAGCTACCTTTTTCAAAAATAGAATGATAGATGTTATCATACCCGCAAAAATCGCAACTTGTAGCGAGAAAAGAAGGCCAACGGTGATGGTAACGATAAAAGTTACTGCATCAGACCCGGTAGCTCGTGACACTGTTTTAATCTGGCGAGCTTTGATTAAAGAAGCCCCGATAAATACGACGAGAGTGGCAAGAGCACACAAGGGGACAAACGCAATGAGATTACCCAGTAACAGAGACCCAAATAAGATGAATACACCTGCGACTAAATTGGCGACACTAGTGGTAGCCCCAGATTCCACATTAAGCGTAGACCGGGTGAGTGAACCTGAGGCGGGCATTCCGGATAAAAGGGCACAACCAAGGTTTCCCAGTCCTATGGACATAGTTTCTTGGTTTGTATTGATGCGAGAACCTGCTCGGGCCGCCAGAGACTTTCCGATAGAAAGTCCCTCAAGCAAACACAAAAGAGAAACAGCAAAGGCTGCTGAAAGAATGGTTTCCCATTGGTTTGCAAATGTTGAAACTTTAGGAATTGTCAAAAAGGAGCCAGCCAAATTAAAGCTGTCAAGGCAGGTAACACTCCAATGAATCTGTTCATACCCAACGGCTATTAATGAGCTAATGACGAGGGTTATGGCAACATTAGGTAAAGAAGGGAATTTCCGTTGAAGAATTACATAAAAAAAAGCAGTTAGGACCGAGAGAATAAGGGCAGGGAGAGAGAAGAGGTTAAGGTTGGATATAGTATGAATGATAATCTCCAAAAAGGTCGTGGGTATATCACCACTTGTATCTTGTAAGCCCAATAGGTGCTTGCTTTGGTTCGCAATAATCAAACAGGCTGCTGCAGTGACATAGGCAGTAATTACCGTACGCGAGATAAATTGAATCATGAAGGATATTCTTAAAATACTGGCAACAATCAAAAAGATAGAAGTAAAAATTAAAACCCAGGGAAGAAGTAAAAGAGATTCCTCGGAACCCATTCCATTTGATTTGATTAACCCAATACTGGCAAAAACTCCAAATAAGAGAACAGCGGTGGCATTGGTTGGCCCGAGTGTCACGAATCGACCCCCTCCGAAAATTCCACCCAAAATTGCGGCAATCGCCGAGCCCAATAAACCGTAACTAATGGGCAGGCCGGCTACTAGGGCATAGGCCATACCTTGGGGGATCGCCAAAAGGGCGACATTAATGCCTGCCCTCCAGTCACCTGACCATTTTTGAGGGTCGTATTGTGCAAAAGTTTGGAGAATGGGTGGCCGAAATTGATTGATATCGAACAAGTTTTTCAGACGAGGGGAGAATTTATCCATTATAGTATAATCAACAGTACGCTAAGAAATCCAATTATGGGGTAAAGAAGATTATACCTTCTAAATACATTGCGGAAGTGCGTTTACTTAATCAGGAAATCAGGCAGGGGCAATTTCACTCAGCAAAAGATGACCTAACCACATCAAAAGAACTCTGCTTCCAATCGGTAAAAGATTTTTGGTATTGCAGTGATAGAGACTGCAATTTTTCTTCCAATTCTTTAAGAAGTGAAAATTTTGTATGACTGCCATCTTTTAAGCCTTCACTTTTTCGTAAGTCTACCAATCGAAAGGATAATGTTTTTTTCCGTTCCATTCCTTTTATAGTTTTGGCTTTTAGGTCTTCAATCGCGTTTGCCACCTCATTTTTTAACAAAAGTTCATTTGTTTCTATATTCTTTTTCACTTCGATGAAAACCACATCCTCTAACTCTTGGTTTACAAGCATACTACGTAGTTGATGGATTGTATTTTTCAGTTCATCGATCATACCAAATTGGGAAAAAGATTCAATCTTGAGGTATTCATCTGTTGGCTTGTCCGCTTTAAAAAGTTTATCGATTTCAAGCAGTATTTTTTTATATTGGGCTAGTTCCTGTTCAAGCATCATCATTTCCGAACTCAGAGCGATCGCTTCAACATTGATCGTGGAACCGTCGTTGGTTTCGGTGGAAATTTCTTCCTTTAAAAATATGATTTGTTCTTCAAGTAATGTGAGTTCCTCGTATTGAATGAGAAGAGAGGAAGCAAGAGGTTGGCTTTTTTCTTCCTGCTGCCTGGCGAGTTTGTAAGAGTCGAGAATCAAGGTGGCGAAAAGCTTTGTACTTTTGGATGTGTGTCCACGGCAGGTGATATGAATGACGGTATCATCCTCTAAAATAGTATGGGCAGAGAAAAGGGATTGGAGAATACTATATTCATCTTCCGAGAAAAATTCACTTTTGAAAGGGCTGAAAATAAGTTCAGATGCAGTGGCTGAAGATCGAATTTGGTTTAAGAAAAACTTTAAAAATGATGCTCCCTTTATCGTCTCTAAGTGGACTTGGGCTTGCTTTGAGTCCTTACATTTTAAGATCACTTCATATTTCGCCCATGCAGGAGAATCTAGTATCTTTTCCTTGTTTGGTGATGTGCTGTTTTCGCCTATCTTGTTTCTGTCTTCTCCTGACGCTTTGGCATTGGTGATGGCCCGATCGACTTCTTGTTCATACACATGATCTTCGATTTCATTTCGGAATATTCCATAAATGAAGAGCAGTATTGAAACTGTAATAATCGCAATGCAATGCCATGCTTGCATGATTCATATGAAGAGAGAATGGAGAAGATTGCAACCTTTGTGTTCATGTAAGGTATTCTTTCGAAACAAGAGAATTGACAATGATGATGGCACCAATTCCACTTAGGCTATGGAAGAAAACACGATTCCATTTGAATATTCTCATAAATTGACTGCTATCCAGAGGTCTTTATATGCCTACATACTTTCTTTGCTACCGAACCGTTCGGATGCGGAAGACATTTTGCAAGAAACAAACCTCATACTTTGCAAGAAGGCCAAGGAATACAAAGCAGATGGGCATTTTCAAGGGTGGGCTTTCCGAATTGCTCGCTATCAAATTATGGCTCACATGACAAAATCCCGACGTAGTAAAATTCATTTTAGTAATGAATTGGTTGATGCTATGGCTGAGGAAGATTTTGATTCCACAAACCTCAATATAACCCAAAAGGCACTGCAGATTTGCTATGACCTGCTTCCTAAGCACATGCAGTTAATTGCACGCTTGAGATTTAAGGAAGAGAAAACACTGAGAGATATTTCTTCTCTCGTAAATCGTCCTCTAGGGTCGGTTTCAGCTACCCTACATCGTATTCGTCAAAATTTAGTAAATTGCGTGCAGCAAAAAACCCCTGGCGTAGAGGCAGAAATGGACGCTTAAAAATAATCTTGAGATTAATGTATTAAATTGGGCATAAGTGCTAATACATTGTGAATAACCACTCATGGACACATTACATTTGTACGAAGAACTTGATTGTCTCACATCTAAATCTTTAGATGAAATTGCTACGCCAGCAGATATAGAAAGGTTGGAGGAACTCATAAAAATGAGCAGTTCTATGCGTAAGCGTTATGCCCTTTTAGTTACGCAAGAATCTTTATTGCACTGGGAGACAGGAGAAGTAACCGATTTTGTTGAAGACAGTAAATCGGATAAGAAAATAATCAATTTCCCCATTTTTGCGTCTGCTGCCGCAGCGATCGTTGCCCTCTTAAGTGCCTGGGGTTTGAGTAAGCAATTCCTCCAAGATACCAATTCCTCGCAAATTGCTTTGGATAATGTTGAAAGTAACAAACTTGCTGGAAAAACTGTTATTGCCCAAAAGGGAAACGCTTCCGATCCAACAGCTGAAAACTTTCCATTGCCTTTTACAACCGAGGTAGAGGTATTACCTGCCGCTCTAAACAAATCAGTGGTTTTCTCTGCCATTGAGTTATTAGAGAGTGAAAAGAGGTTTGATGATGGTGCGATCATTAGCGTGGAAGATAATTTTGTAGTTTGGGATAGGACTGATCACCTTTCTGTTCCCGCAGAAAATGGTATTCTTCCACTTGAAGGGGCGGGAATGATTAAGCTTTCGGGGATGGTTGTAAATGTTGATGCTCAAACTGCAGAGGTGCAGGAAACCCTACAGGTTGTTGACGTGCGTCATCTACCCCCTGAGTCGGCATCCACGATTGATGCCGAAATTTGTTTGAATAAGGGAGCAACTGCTTACCCTCAAACGACCGAATTTGAGCTATCCGTCGAGGTCCTCAAAGGCCTTGAAGGGGAAGACAAATTTTCCTTAGGTTCATCTACAAATTCTTTAATTGCTGATGCTGATCAAGAAACATGGGAGAATCTTACTTCTAGTTTTGTGGTTCCAGAAGGCGCGGATTTTTTGGTTGTGTCTTTAACGGCGCGCATCGAAGGCCCCGAGTCTCTGCTCCCAAATCCATCTGGTAATTACGCCGACTCATTCCGCGTCAACCTTTCTACGGTTGTACACTAGCCGGCTTACTTCACAAGTCGTAGTAAGTATTGGGAAGTCAGTTTGAGTTGACTTTTTTTCTTGTATTGAAAGCGTGACCGCATGATTCAAAAATCTTTGCTCTTCGCTTTTTTGTTAATGGTTTCCCAAATATCAGCAGATGATTGGCCGACCTTTGGGGGACAGTTGCGCTCACATATCTCAGGAGAAGAGTCTTTGAGAATTGAGTGGGCAACTCAGGAACCCGATGTTTTGTGGAAACAGGATATTGGCTTGGGATATTCTAGTGTTATCGAATACAAAGGCAGAGCTTATTGCCAAGGTTACAACAATGGAAAAAATACATTACTTTGTGTAGATGCAGAAAAGGGAGATATTATTTGGCAGCATCAGTATCCCTGTAAAAAAGCACCAGACTATTTTCAGGGTGGAAGTCGTTCTACCCCTACGGCATTTAACGATAAAATTTTCCTGCAGAGCCATGAAGGAGATTTATATTCGCTTGATGCAGTGACTGGGAAAATTATGTGGAGCTTTAATATTGTAAAAAAACTTGGAGGAGAAAGACCCCAGTGGGGTTTTGCAGGAGCACCCTTAGTGGTCGATGATAAAGTTATTTTACAAACGGGTGCCAGCTCGGGTTCTTTAGTCGCGCTGAATCCATTGAATGGAGAAGTTATATGGAGGAGTGGAAGTGATAAGGCTGGCTATTCTTCCCCCTTCATCCGACGGTCAAATCCTAATCAAATTGTTGTGTTTAATCAGTTTGGGTTGGTTTTGCATGAGCTAGGGAATGGTGCTGAACTTAAAAGGTATCAGCATAAAACAAGATACGGTATCAATGCAGCCCAACCACTGGAATACAAAGATTATTTTCTTATATCCAGTGCTTATGGAAAAGGGGCAGCTCTTGTAAATAGTAGTAAAACGGGCATGCAATCTGTATGGGAGTCGGATGCAATTTCATGTCAAATGGCAAGTTTGGTAAGAAAGGGAAATTATGCCTATGGAATCCACGGGCAAGCAGGGGCAAGATCTAAACAGGCAACCCTCTTTTGCGTGGATATTGCTTCTGGTGAAAAAGTTTGGGAGCATAAGGGTTTTGGTGTTGGAACTTTAATTTTAGTTGATCAACATCTAGTCATTCTCAGTGACGATGGAGCTCTCACCATCGCAGAAGCGAGGGAAGATAAATTTGAAGAAATAGAAAGTTTCCAAATCTTATCCGGTAAGAATAACTGGACTCCTCTCACCTATTCGCAGGGTAGAATGCATGCAAGAGGAAGTCAGGGGCGCTGGGTTTGTCTCTCTATGGGTAAAGTCAATTAAGCTGAATGATTGAGGAAAGAACTCAGTCGACTGAGTAAGCGGAGGAAGATTTCTCTTTCTTGCCCCCTCAGATCTGCAAGAACTTCTTTTTCTAAAAACCGGGCAACAGGGCTTGTTTTCTTAAACTTCTCTCTACCGGCTGCAGTGAGATTTAAGCATTTCATTCTGTTGTCCTTGATGGAAGCTTTTCTTTGGAGAAGACCGGATGTTATCATTCGGGAAATTAAGCCCGATATATTATTTGCATCGGTACACATTAGAGTTGCAAGAGTAACTTGGTTGGTTTCCTTATTGCCCCGCTCGTAAAGCCAACGCAAGGCAATGTATTGATCGGGTGTAATTTCGAAGGGTAGCAAACGTTTTTGAAAGGTTGCATTTAAAGTAATCCAGCACGATCGGAGAAGGGTAGGTAGCCTGCGGGCGTTTTCTTTATGCATACAGTTGTTAATCGAAAAGAATGGTGAATGATTGACAAAATACTACGTACAAGTACTAATTTTTATTGCAATGAAAATACACACTCTGTTGAAAATATGATCCCAAAATATTTCTTTTATCTGTCTTCTTTTTTGGCCAGTTTTTTTTCCCTCTCATCGGAAACGGTCTCTGCTGATATTGGTGGAAATAAGATTAAAAACAGTCAACCCACACATTCAGATTGGTTGTATTGGAGAGGGAAGGATGGCTCAGGTGTATCGGAACAAACCCACCTGCCAAGTGATTTAAGTAACAGTCTTCTTTGGACTTATAAAATTCAAGGAGGAGGGGTACCGGTGATTGCAGGTGGTCGGGTCTATCAATTTGGATACTACGGGGTAGAGGATGATCTTCAGGAAGCTTTGGTTTGTTTTGACGCCCGTAATGGCAAGGTTTTATGGGAGCGTAGGCATAGCGATTTTGTAAGTGATATTGTATATAACCGTTATGGTGTTGGTGCACCCTGCGTCGACCCAACAACAGGGAATGTGTATTTCCAGACAAGTCCTGGTCTGCTCATTGGCTACGACGCCCATGGGGAAAAGCTCTGGGAAAGATCTCTTATGGAGGAGTTTGCTCGTTTAACTTTTCCAAATGGTCGAACTGGTGGGCCTTGTATCGATGAAAATCTCGTGATTATTCATGCGATTACGGCAAGCTGGGGAAAGCATGGTCCTGCCCGTGACCGTTTTTACGCCTTTGACAAATCTTCTGGTGAACTTGTTTGGTCTTCAACTCCAGGGGTTACCCCCAAAGATAGTTCTTTTTCTCCACTCATTTTTGAAGACTTACCTGACGGCAGGCGTGTATTTTACAGTGGAACGGGTTGCGGGAATGTGGTGTGCATAGATGCACGGACCGGTCAACCTTTATGGCGTTTTCAAATGTCCCGTGGTGGTGTAAATTCTGGTGTCGTTTTGCATGGCAACAAGGTGATTGCGATTCATGGTAAAGAAAACCTAGACAGCTCGGTCATAGGAAGAATGGTTGCCATCAATAAACCTACCAACCTGCCTGTCTATGGAGAAGAGATCATGATCCTTGGGAAAGAGCATGAAGCCTGGAGAAATTCAGCTATGGAGGCATTTACAAGCACGCCTGCTTACAAGGATGGTAAATTGTACGCAACTATCAAGCGTGGTGAGCTTGTTTGCCTCGATGCTGACTCTGGAGAAGAACATTGGGTGCTTAAATTAGCTCCTGACCAGGTTCATGCTTCACCTACTTTGGCTGACGGAAAAATATATGTACCTATGTTCAACGGAACCCTTTTTGTGGTAGCTGATCGAGGAGGTGATGGGGAAATTATCAGCGAACTGGACTTAGGTTCCGCTTGCCTTGCCGCTCCATCGGTTGCTCATGGGCGCGTATTTGTGCAAACCAAACGCAAACTTTTTTGTTTTGGCACAGATACACCTGCTCCCCCGTTTGTAGCTCAGCCCTCTCAAGTGAAAGTAGGAAATGGCCCAGTGAACTCTCTTCAAGTGATTCCTGCAGAATTTGCATTGCGGTCAGGGCAAAGCCAGATTTTTTCCGTATTCACGTTGGATAGTAAGGGAAATCGTATTTCCCAAATTAAGGAAGGAATGACCTGGGAAAAATGGGTTCCCCCAATTGCCAAAGTAAAATCAAAAGTCGATGCATACATTAGTGATAATGGGGTTCTCACTGCTGAAAAGAATGCAGAACTTTCAGCGGGTGCTTTACGTGTAAAATATGGAAAACACCTTGGGGTCACTCGTGGGCGTATTTTACAGGAACTTCCATATACGGAGGATTTTGAGTCACATTTTGACTTAGCAAATATAGGAACCGGTGATATTCCATTTTCATACCCTCCATTACCATGGCTCGGTGCTCGGATGAGGTGGCAAGTTCAGCTTGCTGGAGAAAACCATATGGCAGGAAATACATTAGATCGCGTGCTTTTCCAGAGGGCGATTAATTTTATTGGGCACAAAGATATGTCGGATTATACCATGGAGGCAGATGTCATGACAGATGGTGACAGAAGAATTAAATCGAATGTCGGGTTGATAAACCAACGGTATATATTTGTTCTTGTTGGCAATAGTCAGAAACTTGAAGTCGTTTCAAACTACGACCGGTTTAGGCACTCTGTTCCGTTTACTATTAAAACGAATACTTGGTATCGCCTTAAAACTAAAATTGATAGGCTGGAGGATGGAACCGGTTTAATTCGAGCCAAGGCATGGCTCAAAGACGAGGAAGAGCCCGAAGCATGGGTACTAGAAATCCCCCATCAGGTTCCTCATACACAAGGTGCACCAGGTATATATGCGATGTCTCCCCAGAGTAAAAAAAAGGTATACATAGATAACATAAAAATTTTTCAAAACCGCTAATTTATAAATACTACCTAAATAAAAATGATTAACCTTTTAGTTCTTTGCACCGTCTACCTTTCACTCTTTTCTTTTTCACAAGCTAGCGACTGGCCGGTTTGGGGGGGAGATGGCTCCCGCAATATGGTTTCATCCGAAGAAAAAGTTGTATTTGATTTTATTCCCGGTGATATAGGTGTGGATGAAAAAGTAGACCTGAAAACCACAAAAAATATAAAATGGGTCGCCAAGTTAGGCTCCCAAGCCTACGGAAATGTTACCATTGCCAATGGATGTGTTTTTGTGGGTACAAATAATGAATCCCCCAGAGATTCCAGTAAAAAAGGGGATCGGGGCGTTGTCTTATGCCTCGATGAAAAAACGGGGGATTTAAAGTGGCAACTTGTAATTCCTAAACTTGGTGCCGGCAAAGTAAGTGACTGGGAATATATCGGAGTTTGCTCATCTCCTGCAATTGATGGCGATAAAGTTTATGTGGTCACTAATCGCTGTGAAGTTGTCTGTCTAGACATCCATGGGTTAGCGGATGGAAATAACGGACCCTTCAAGAATGAGACCGAGTACATAAAGCCCAAAGGTATGAACGATCCAGTGAACAAAAAAATGGATGCTGATATTCTTTGGATGTACGATATGAGGGATGAACTTGGCGTTTTCCCTCACAATGTCACAAGCTCATCGGCTTTGATTGTCCGGGACCGGGTCTATGTGGCGACCTCGAACGGTGTGGACTGGTCGCATACAAATATTCCAAGCCCTCTTTCTCCAAGTTGGATTGCGCTTGATAAAAATACTGGAGAACTGATTGGCGAAGATGGTTCGGATGCCAGTGCTCATTCTCTTCATGCAGCATGGTCATCGTTAACTCACGGTGTTGTAGCTGGGGAGGAAACTTTAATTTGGGGTGGAACAGATGGGTTTTGCTACGGTTATTCTACTCAAACAAGCAAAGATAAGGATGGATATGATCTTTTTAACCCAAGGTGGAAGGTTGATTGCAATGAGCCCCATTACAGAATCGATAAAAACGGTAAAAAAGTTCCCTATGCAACCCCACCGGGTGCCAGTGAATTGATTGGCACACCAGTTTTGTATGAAGGGAAAGTGTATTGCGCGATCGGGCAGGATCCAGAGCATGGAGATGGGGTAGGGAGGCTTTCCTGTATTGATGCCAAGAGTGGTAAAGTGCTATGGAAATATACCGATGTTGGAAGAACGATATCCACAGTTTCGGTTTTGGATGATCTGGTCTGTGTTGCAGAATATGCTGGTATTATTCATTGCCTCGACGCAAATTCCGGAAAACTTTACTGGTCTTATGACTCCTTTAGCAGAATATGGGGATCAACTCTTGTGGTTGCAGGCAAGATTCTTCTAGGGAATGAAGATGGAGATCTGCTCATTATTGATCATGGGAAAAAAGAACCTGAAGTAAAAACCGTCAACATGGGTGCTCCAGTATATAGTTCCCCCGTTGTGGCAAATGGCACTCTTTATGTAGCCACTCAAACTCACTTATACGCGATCGGCGAGTAACCCTGAAACAGAAAATTATGGGAAAGCGTATGGTTTGGTTTTTATTTATCCTGATGTTTTTTTTACATCAGGACTTTTGGTGGTGGGATCACTCTTTTCTTATACTCGGTTTCCTGCCCATAGGGTTGGCTTACCATGGGATATTTTCTATCGCCTGTGCTATCCTTGGCTGGGTTGCCGTACGGTTTGCATGGCCCGACGAATTAGAAAAATTTGCAGAATCATCTGATCAATCCAAATAAATTCCATCTTCAAAACCCCGAGTTATATGACTACACTCATTGTAATTGCCTGCTATCTTTGCCTGCTGTTAACCCTTGGTTTTTTTAGTAATCGATTATTTCGCGGTACGAGTAAGGATTACTTCGTGGCGAGTCATAGCATTGGCCCTTTCCTGTTACTCATGAGCGTCTTCGGTACTACTATGACTGCATTTGCTTTAGTCGGTTCGACAGGAAAATCTTTTGAGCGTGGTATTGGAACCTATGGGTTGATGGCATCGATTAGTGGTTTGGTACACGCGGGCATTTTTTTCCTTATTGGGATAAGGCTGTGGGCCTTTGGAAAAAAGTATGGCTATATCACACAAATTCAATTTTTTCGGGACCGCTTTGATTCCGATAAGTTAGGCTACTTCCTTTTTCCGATCTTGGTATTGTTGGTCGTTCCTTATTTACTTATTGGTATTATTGGAGCAGGTAAAACAATAGAACCGGTAACCGCAGGTGCTTTCCCCACTTTTTTTACAAACCCAAGCGCACCTCCATGGCTGGGGGGGATTCCGCCTTGGTTAACGGGGCTAGTGGTATGCCTCGTTGTATTAAGCTATGTGTTTATGGGAGGCTCTCGTGGTGCAGCTTTTGCCAATACTTTTCAAACTATTGTTTTTATGGTTATGGGAGTGGTGGCATTTATATTCATTATCAATGCCTTGGGCGGAATCGAAAATGCGGGGAAAATTCCAGCCCGTATCACGGATCAGTCTGCTATTGTACAAGACTATCGCTATGATAAAAAACAGGCGTCTATTGTAGCCAATGAGCCACCTAGAGTCATCGGCAAAGTACTCTCTTCAGAGAGTGACGATGTGGTAAACCAGCGACCTCACTTTTGGAGAGAAACCACCCAGGTTGAGTTTAAAAAAAAGAACCCGAAAACAGGTGAGCTTTCATTTTTTGAGAGAGAGCTTGGATACTCTTTCATAACTTTTGTCACTTATTTATTTATTCCTTTGAGTGTTGGAATGTTTCCTCACTTGTTTCAACATTGGTTGACTGCAAAAAGTGCAAAGTCTTTCCGGCTTACGGTCATCGCTCATCCGCTATGTATTATGGTTGTCTGGGTACCATGCGTATTAGTCGGTGCCTGGGCCAGTGGGGTCTTACCACCAGGAATACCACCGCCGGCTGTATTGTCTGCTATGTTAAACCTTTTGGTCGGTGATCCTATTTTGATCGGCTTGTTGACCGCTGGGGTATTGGCCGCCATTATGTCCTCCCTTGATTCACAATTTCTCTGTTTAGGCACAATTTTTACAAACGATATAGTTGTGCATCGTGCGGGAAAGAAAAGATATACAGATAAACAAATTATTTCCATAGCCCGTATTTTTATTATCTGTATTGTTACCCTGACTTATTTTCTCGCGATGCTTGCAAAAGACGCCAATGTTTTTGATTTAGCGATTTGGTGCTTCAGTGGGTTTTCTGCCCTTTTCCCTCTGGTATTTGCCGCTCTTTATTGGAAGCGAGCCACCAAGCAGGGTGCGATCGCAAGTATTGCAGCAGCCGTATTGAGCTGGCTCTATTACTTCCATCTTTCAGGGTATGGGGGGGAATACCTGGTTGGACCCGGTATTGTACCAGCGGCTATATGCTTTGCGGCCGCTTCTGTTGCGATGGTGGTGGTTTCTCTGGTAACCGATCCTCCTTCTCCTCAAACAGTAGCTAAATTCTTTCCGGAAAATAATTCAAAAAGCTGAACCTTTTCTTTAAGGGTTTCGTTGTATTGACAGTTATAAATACTCTTAAACAATAATTTATCATGGCCATTGAAAATCAAATTCTACAAGCAGCAAAAGACTTAGACACCCATGTTGCTGAAATCATAAAGTGGCATTTTTCCGATGAAACTGGTTCGCCGTTCTGGCTTAATTGGGCAAAAGATCAATCCTGGGATCCACTAAAGGAAATTAAAACCTTTGAAGATATATGTAATAAATTTCCCAACTTCCAGGATGAATGGTTGCGTGACTTACCCAATAAAGTTTGGGTTCCCCAAGCTTACAAAGATCGCCCCTTCAATATATTTGAGACGGGTGGCACGACAGGAATGCCAAAACAGCGAATTGGGTGGGACGATTTCAGGATCGATTACACTGCCTTTTCAGAAACCCTCAATGATGAGCATTTTCCAAAAGATCACTATTGGATGATGGTGGGGCCAACAGGTCCAAGGCGTTTACGATTAGCCATTGAACATTTGGCAAACCAGCGTGGGTGCTCCTGCTATTTTGTAGACCTTGATCCCCGTTGGGTGAAGCGATTGATTGCTAACAAGCAATTTGATCAAGCTCGTGCCTACATGGATCATGTCGTAGACCAAGCGTTAACAATCCTCAAAAACCGTGAAGTTAGTGCCTTGTTTACAACACCGAAATTATTGGAGGCTTTAGCCGAGAGAAAAGATTTAGTACGGGCTGGAATAAAGGGAGTATTTTGTGGGGGTACAACCATGGATAAGCAATACGCCCGATTTCTTGTGGAAGAGGTTTGCGAGGGAGGTAAAATTGGTTTCGTTCCAACTTATGGAAATACCTTGATGGGACTCGCAAGGCATCATCCCATTACTCGGGAAAATGATTATTCAATTGCCTATTATGCCCCCCAACCAAGAGCTGTCCTTCGTGTCATTAATACAGAAAACAATCAACCTGTGGCCTATGATACTTGGGGCAGGGTAGAACTTTCCACCCTGACCAAAGAATTTTTTATGCCTCGTTTTTTGGAGCGGGACGAGGCACTGCGCCGCAGACCTTGGACTGAAGCACCTTGGGATGGAGTTGCGGAAGTCCGGCCATTTGGTGCAATGCAAAAAAATATCGTAGAAGGAGTTTATTAAATATGAGTACACCACATATACCCTGCTTGCGGTTTGGAGTTCCATACCGAAGCTTGAATCATTCTGAAGTCAAAGATTATCGTGATGGTTCGGTAAAAGCGACCCTGAGCCAAGTGAATGCCGGCGTCATACGTCGAGATTTGAAAACCATCAACCAAGCACGGGAATCCTTGCAAAAATTTTCAACCAAGGAGCTTATGGATATAAGCTTCAAAGCAGGCGAACTATTCCTTCAAGGAGATTTGCCCATTGGAGAGGATGGGTCCATACAATCCGCTCATGATTATGTGGAGACTCTTTCATCCACCAGTGGATTGCCACATGTAATGGTGAGAAAAAATATGGATAAGATTCATTACGCCCTTACGCACTTGGAGCTTATTCTTAACGGATTGACCCGCGGGATCGATTTTTCGGTTTTAGATCAAGGATATGGTAAGCATGGGGGCTCTCCTGTATGTTTCTTCCCCACTACTCATGCCCTTGGCCTTGTGATGCCCAGTAATTCACCAGCGGTTAACTCCCTATGGCTCCCTTCGATTGCCCTGAAAATTCCGATCGTTATGAAACCAGGCAGGGATGAACCTTGGACACCCTATCGGTTGATACAGGCGTTTATCGCAGCCGGTGCACCCAAAGAAGCCTTTGGATTTTATCCAACGGATCATGAAGGGGCTGGGGATATACTAAAGCACTGTGGGCGTGCTCTCATTTTTGGAGACAAGGCAACCACCGATCAATATGCTGGTGACCCAGGTGTACAAGTACATGGTCCAGGATTTAGTAAAATTTTGATAGGGGATGACGAGATTGAGAATTGGGAAAAGTACCTTGATGTCATGGTTTCATCTATTTCAGATAATGGGGGAAGAAGCTGTGTAAACGCTTCAGCGGTTATCGTTCCAAAATATGGGAAAGAAATAGCGGACGCTCTAGGTCAAAGGCTCGGTCCATTGAAGCCCCTGCCTGTGAACGACCCACAGGCTGTACTTTCCGGCTTTGCCAATCCGAAAATGGGGGAATGGATAGATCAAACCTTGGTATCAGATTTCTCGGAGAAAGGTGCGATTGATATGACGGCCCCTTACCGGGATGGTGACCGATTGGTGAAAGCAGAAGGAGGCACTTATCTTCGCCCGACAATAGCTTACTGTGAGTCGATGGACCATGTACTTTCCAATCGTGAATTTTTATGCCCTTACGCAAGTGTTGTGGAAGTGAACCAGGATCAAATGTTGTCGGCTATTGGCCCCACACTTGTTGTAACCGCCATAACAAAAGATGCAGATTTTAAAAGGCAACTTTTAGGAGCAAGTAACATTGAGCGACTCAATATCGGTCCTATTTCCACTATGAAAATCTCTTGGGATCAACCACATGAGGGAAATATGTTTGAATTCCTCTACAAGCGCCGGTCCATTGGCATGGCAGCGTAGGGTTTACTTTTCTTCTCATTCAAATGCAACTTGCTACTTCGAGTCAGGAATCACCGTTTCCTTTTTTTTCTGAAGGCGATTCATCGCCCCAAGAAGTGATCTTTGGTATTGGCTCAAGTGCTCATGTTGGTGAAAAGATAAAAGGGCTTGGGAATCGGGCTTTACTAGTTACCGATTATGGCCTCACACAAGCCGGTCATGTAGATCTTATCAGAGAAAGCTTGGTACTTCATGGAATAGAGGTTTTTACCTACGACCAATCCATAGAAAACCCAACAGATTCAAGCGTCCAAGCATGCGTAGAATTTGCCCGTCCTTTGGGGGTTGATCTCATTATTGGACTCGGGGGAGGGAGCTCGATGGATACAGCAAAAGGTTGTAATTTTCTTCTTACCAATGGTGGAAAGATGGCTGATTATTGGGGGGTGGGTAAAGCATCTCAAGCTATGCTTCCTTTTGTGGCTATTCCCACAACCGCGGGTACTGGGAGTGAATGCCAATCCTTTGCCCTTATATCCGATGATCTCACCCACCAGAAGATGGCCTGTGGTGACTCCAAGGCACTTCCATCTTTAACAGTCTTAGACCCGGAGCTTACAATTTCCCAACCCCATCGGGTAACCGCCTGTACTGGGGTGGATGCCTTGGCTCATGCCCTTGAGTCCGCCGTAAGCTCAAAGAGAAATAGTGCCTCATTCAGGCATGCAAGAATAGCCTTTCAACTCCTTGAAAAAAATCTCCCCCAAGTATTATCCTTTCCTCATGACCTTGATGCCCGCGGGCAGGTTTTGGTAGGTGCTTCCCATGCCGGGGCTGCCATTGAAAGAAGTATGTTGGGTGCCGCTCATTCCATGGCCAATCCTCTGACTGCTCAGAAAGGGATCATTCATGGAGTTGCCGTGGGAATTTCTCTTCCTGGGGTGATGGCTTACAATGCTGAGGATGCAGAGGTATGCTCGATTTATGCTCACCTCGCATGTTTGGCCAATCTTGCCACAACGGATGATTCTGAGGATGAGGCGGCTCTTGCTTTAATCCGCAGAGTCCATGAACTTCTTGATTTGGCCGGGCTTCCTCAATCTTTAGTAGAACTTGGTTTTTCTTCCAGCGATATTCCAACACTTGCCCAGGATGCCGCTGAACAATGGACTGCAAATTTTAACCCCAGGCCAGTCACCACTTCTGATTTTGAAAGTCTTTATGCTCAACTTTTAGTGCGGAGTGTTTACGATTCCTCTTCATCCGAAGGTGTGTAAAGGTATTGGTTTGTATGGTTCGTTTCATTTCACCTAGTTTGTTTTACTCTTTTGGCATGATGGCCCTTTGCCTGTTTGCAAATTCAGCAAATTCATTGGAGACCAGTGGTTGGCATCGGCACAGGGGAGATGCCGCTCTGCAGGGGAAATCGACTGCTACCCTTGGAACTAAGCTTACCTTGGATTGGATATTTGATACTGGTGACTTCCTGAAATCTTCAGTGGTTACATCCGGTACGCATGCATATATCGGGTCAGACCGTGGCGTGCTTCACGCAATTAACTTGAAAGATGGGAAAGAACAGTGGAGATTTAAGGCAGAAATGGCTATCGAAGCCCCCCCTTTGTTGCATAATAGGATTTTATACGCCGGGTCGACAGATAGTTATCTCTACGCACTCGACTCTCGGTCAGGAAAATTACTTTGGAAGTATGAAACCGGTGGAGAGATTATGGGAGCGGCTAACCAAGCGATTCGGCCGAAATCTCAAGACTCCGTAATTGTTTTTGGGAGTTATGATAATTTTGTTCATTGTGTGGATGCAAAGACAGGCAGGAACCTGTGGAAGTTTGAGACCCAGAATTATGTTAATGGAGTGCCCACCATTTTTGATCAACAGTATGTGGTCTTCGGTGGCTGTGACTCTATGCTCTATGTGATTAATTTAGAAGACGGGGGGGAAGTGTCCGCCGTGGAAGTAGAGGCCCCGATTGCTGCTTCTGTTGCGGTGTCTGATGGGGTAGGGTATGTGGGGAATATGGATCGGGCGGTGATGGCATTTAACCTGTTGTCAGGAAGAAAAGTTTGGAGCTATCAACCAAAAAGCTTCCCTTATTTCTCATCACCTGCTGTGAGTGAGGATACCGTTTTTATCGGTGGCCGAGATAAAGGACTCCATGCAATTGACAGGCTTTCTGGTAAGCAAAAATGGAGGTTTTCATCCCGGGGTAGAATTGATAGCTCCCCAGTGATCACCGAGGAATTGGTGGTCTTTGGCTCGATGGATGGTAAACTTTATCTGTTGTCCGCCGATACCGGTAAAGAGATAACATCTTACGAGATTGGGGAGTCTATATCCTCCACACCTGCGTTGCTTGATGGAAAAATTATCGTTGGGTGTGAAGATGGAAAAGTTTATGCCTTTCGAACCGAAAGCAAAGAATGACAGAAACGAAAGAAATTAAACCTGATAGAGAAACCAAAGAAAAAACTAAAGTAGGGAATTACTTTGTATCGAATTACCCTCCGTTTTCTTTTTGGAATGAGTCCGATATACCCTGTGTTGATAGTATGCTCAATAGCCCGACACCGGGGACTGAGCCCATGGGGATTTATTATCATGTACCTTTTTGTCGCAAGCGTTGCCACTTTTGTTATTTTAGGGTGTACACTGATAAAAATTCCAACGATGTCCGTAGGTACTTATCTGCGACCATGAAGGAACTCAAAGATTATGCGGATTCTTCTTACCTGGGGGGGCGTAAGCCAAAGTTTGTCTATTTTGGTGGAGGTACACCTTCCTATTTATCCGCTCAACAACTTACTGATTTAACTGATCAGATGAAATCTATCATCCCCTGGGACGAAGCTGAAGAAGTCACCTTTGAATGCGAGCCCGGCACCCTTACAGAAAAAAAGTTGGATGCGATCAAAAATTTTGGAGTTACCCGTTTGAGTCTGGGAGTAGAAAACTTTGATGATCATATACTTGATATAAACGGACGGGCTCATCGATCTGGAGAAGTTTTTAAGGCCTATGAATTTGCCCGCAAACTTGGCTTTGAAAATATAAATATTGATTTGATTGCTGGTATGCTTGAAGAAACGGATGAGAACTGGTCGGCATGCATTGATCGCACCCTAGAACTTGAGCCTGATTGCGTGACCATTTACCAGATGGAAGTTCCCTTTAATACCACGATTTATAAGAATATGAAGCAAGAGGGTAAGCTTTCTGCGCCCGTTGCAGATTGGCCAAAAAAAAGGCAATGGGTTTCAGAGGCTTTCGCTCGTTTGGAGGAGGCAGGGTATACGATTACCAGTACCTGCACGGCGGTAAAAAACCCTGAAACCACCAAATTTATTTATCGTGACCGCCTCTGGTCAGGTGCAGATATGATTGCCCTCGGGGTTGCCTCTTTTGGCCACCTGGGAGGAATTCATTATCAAAACCTCACCCATTTTGATCAATACTGTGAAGCCATGGAGTCCGATAGTCCTATAATTCGACGAGCTCTGATGACCACGGAAGAAGAGCGATTTATTCGGGAATTCATTCTGCAATGGAAGATTGGAAAAGTAAGCCGTAGTTATTTTGATAAAAAGTTTAAGATTAATGTATCCGAGCGTTATGATAAGCTCTTTAAGAGGTGGAAGAAAGCAGGTGATTTGGTAGAAAATGGAGATGAATTAATGCTTTCCAGGGATGCACTTCTCCGGGTTGACTCCATGCTGCACGACCTCTTCCTTCCTCAGCACCAAGACTCTCGTTACGTTTAGACTTATGCCGACCTTCCCAGACCTTTTGTATCCTCTGAGCTTTATGCGAATGACTCGCAAATTGCCAAAGTTAAATTTTAGTGAACTGGACGCCAGTCAAATACCAGAGCCTTACGCCTCTCTGCTTGTCCATGATGGTGACATGACATCCCGCCTCGAAGCATACCATGAGTCGGCCCTGAGTGTAAGCCCTCTTCGATCCTCCAATGATGGGAAGTCTTATTTCCGTGAAGTGTTGTTGACCACAACGGAAAATGATCAAGCGGTAGAATATGGTGCGATTGAGATTACCTTGAAGCATTTACCGGAAGAAGTGCGCCCTCTTGTAATTGAGGCAAAACAACCCTTGGGTGGTCTTTTAAATCAATACCGTATACCTTACTCCAGTTCACCTCGTGCTTTTTTGAAAATTATTCCTGATGGTCCCATTGTGGAAGCTTTTGGCTCGGTAGAATCTGACGAATTGTATGGCCGTAGTAATCAAATCACTGGTTTTAATGGAGACATTATTGCCAGAATCGTGGAAATTTTACCCACTCTTGCATTGAATTAAGCTTGTGAACCAGCCGATCGAACATTGAATGTATAGACAAGTATGATATCCCCAAAATCCAACTATGATGCCATCGTCGTCGGTGGAGGCCCGGCTGGTTCCACAACCGCTGCTCTGCTTGCCGAGAAAGGACACGATGTACTTATTGTCGAAAAAGAAAAATTTCCCCGCTATCATGTTGGGGAGTCTTTAATGCCTTTTTGTTACTTTCCTTTGGAACGACTTGGTCTCGTTGACACGCTAATGGAATCAGGTAATCCCCGAAAATACTGCGTTCAGTTCGTTAGGGAAGATGGTTTCCTTTCCCAGCCTTTTTATTTTTTCCAACACTTTGACCACCCATCATCCACGACATGGCAAGTCTGGCGTTCTGAATTTGACCAGATGATCATGGACAAAGCCCGGGAGCATGGAGCCTCAGTGATGGAAGAAACCAAAGCTAAAAACTTGATCAAGTCCTCGGATGGAAAAGTAAAAGGAGTCAAAGTTTTATCCAAAGATTTGGGAGAACTTGAATTACGGGCACCTATTGTAGTTGATGCTTCAGGCCGGGATTGTTTCGCAGCACACAAGGAAAAATGGATGGTGCGCGATCCGGAGTTAAAGAAGGTAGCATTGTGGACTTATTATAAAAAGGCCAAAAGAGACCCTGGTCTAGATGAGGGTGCAACAACGGTTGCCTACCTTCCCGATAAAGGGTGGTTTTGGTACATCCCCCTTCGTGGTGATATGGTAAGTGTGGGTATTGTTGCGGAACGGGATTATTTGTTTAACGGTTCCACCAAGGATCATGCCGAAATTTTCCAGCGCGAAGTGCAAAACAATGAATGGATAAAAGAACACCTGGCTGAAGGGGAACAAACTGGTGAATACCGTACTACTGGGGAATACTCTTACCGTAATCGCTACTGCTCCTCGGATGGTCTCGTTCTCGCTGGCGACGCTCTCGGTTTTTTAGATCCGGTTTTTTCATCCGGTGTGTTTCTGGCGTTGAAGAGTGGTGTGATGCTTGCCGATGAAATTGATCAAGCCTTGAAATCTGGCCAACCGGTTACATCTAAAAATTTTGAAAATTATGGAAAGCGTATGCAATCCTCCATCGAGACTATGCGCAAAATTGTCTATGCATTCTATGATCCCGAATTCAGCTTCGGCGACTTGGTAAAACGGGGGGATCATCTCCGGTCCGCTTTGACTGATTGCTTGATTGGTAATGTCGACGATCAGGATTTCCAGGAATTATTTGATTCCATGTCCGACTTGGCTAAATTACCAGAGCCTGTGGAACATGGTTTGGCTCAGGCTTCTTCGTGAAGCTTGCTTTTCTAACACCTGGCACCGGCAATTATTATTGCGGGGTGTGCATGCGGGATAATTCTCTCGCAAAGCAGTTGATCGTTCAAGGCCATGAGGTTACCATGTTGCCTACCTATCTACCCCACTTTTTGGATGAGGAAGCCGCCACTGGAGATGAGCCTATATTCTTTGGTGGCATCAATGTATACCTCCAGCACAAGTTTTCCATATTTCGAAAAACTCCAAGCTGGGTGGATAAAGCATTAGACAATAAATGGCTCCTCCGAAAAGCTGCAGCACGCAGTGGGATGACATCAAGCCAAGACTTGGGAGAAATCACCATTTCCACCTTCCGCGGAGAAAATGGCCCGCTTGCCAAGGAAGTAAAAAAAGTCGTGCAATGGTTTAAGACCCATGGTGTGCCTGATATTATTTTGCTTTCCACAATTATGCTCGCTGGTATTGGCAAAGTGCTGAAGCGGGAGCTTAAAGTTCCTGTGCTGGGTTTTTTACAGGGAGAAGATTCCTTTCTCGATTCTCTTCTCCCTAAGTACCGTTTAGAAGCGTGGCGTTTACTCTCCGCCGATGCCAAGCAGTTGGATGGATGTATTGCACCCAGTACATATTTTGGAAACTTGATGGCCGATCGTTTAAATATTCATGCGCGCGATGTCTTGCATCACCCCAATGGAATAACCCTTGAAGGCTTTGAACCTCCCGGCAAACCCACTTCTGTTCCGACAGTAGGGTATTTGGCTAGGCTGTGCCCGCTAAAAGGTTTGGATTTGCTTGTTGATTCCTTTATCGAATTAAAAGAGTTGGATAAGTTTTCCAATCTTCGACTGGAGGTCGCTGGAGGCATGACCGCAGATGATGAGCCCTATGTTGAGGAGCAAGAAAGAAAACTTGTCCAAGCTGGATTTGAGAATTGTTTCTCTATCCGCCCCAACCTTACCCGTGCTCAAAAACTTGATTTCCTCAAAAGATTGACCGTATTGTCCGTCCCTGCTCGTTACCCTGAAGCTTTTGGCCTTTATGTGATTGAAGCGATGGCAGCCGGGGTACCTGTGGTCTTGCCAGACGCAGGTGCTTTTCCTGAAATTATAAATACCACCCAGGGTGGTAGGCTTTATGATGCTGGACAATTAGGTGCTTTTACCGATACCTTGGATGAGTTGCTCAGTGATCGAGCCGAATCCCATAAAATTGGGACTCATGCTCATTGCTTGGTCACTCAAAAATATGCCAATGAGGTACTGGCTCAATCCCTTGTTGAAAATATACTGACACCCTTTACCAGCATCCGTGCTTTAAAAACTTAACCTTTTTTATCTTATTATGACTACTGAATTTTCGATTACACGACGCGTTGAATTTAGCGAAACAGATCTTGCCGGTATTATGCACTTCACCAATTTTTATCGGTGGATGGAAATCTGTGAGCATGAATTTCTTCGCAGCCTTGGTTTATCGGTGGATATGGAAGACGAAAATGGAAGATTCGGCTGGCCGAGGGTCAAAACATCCTGCCGGTTTAAGCGACCGCTTAGATTTGAAGAGGAAGTGGAAGTGAAATTAATCATCACTGAAATCCGGGATCGCTCGATCACTTATGCATTTCAGTTCTGGAAGGAAGAGGATGGTGAGCGAGTTAAAGCAGCAGTGGGCGAAGTTGTTGCGGCCTGTGTTCGTTTTGACCCGGTCAAAGAAACTATGTCCCCAATCATGATTCCTGAAGTGGTGACCTCCAGGCTAGCCATATAGCTTTAGAAAAGCTTTGCTACACCCTGAACTGCAGGGTGTATTTTTTACACGCCGATTCTCTTATTGCTTCACAATTTTGTAGTTTAATGTGAACTAAGTAAGAGGATAAGATTTGCACCAAAGCTTAAGGTGTAATAATGATAAGATTTTTTAGTTACAGAATCCTCTTTCTTTTAAAATTATGAAGCGAATTTTAGGTCTTTCCGTGTTTAGTCTACTAAGCTTAATTATTAATGTCTTTGCGAGTGCTCCAGATAATCTTTTATCCAAAAAGCTTTCAGTGAGTTTTAATGTTCCAGCAAATAATGCGATAGGAATTCATGAATTTTTCCTAATCGATGCGGTAAATTCTACAAATTATTATTTTAAAACATCAAACGATTCGAGTGACTCACCTTTTTGGTTATTTGAACTTTACCATTATAGAAAAACCACTAGTACAGATGCTACTGTACGGATTATTTCGAGTGACGGCGGATGGGTAGATATTGTGCTTTCATTTACGAGTTCAAATTTCGCAAGTTCTACAATTAGTGGATACGGAACAAATGGAGAAGTAGAATGGACAGGAACGGCTGATGTGAGCGTATTGGATTTACAAATATCTGAAATACCTTCAGCAAATCAGCCCAATATTTTAACAACTGACTTATCGCCAATATCAATTTCCGGAGGAACCTTAAGTGCCCAGGATAGTTATTGGCCAGTATACAATGAAAGCATTAGTTTCACTAGTCCCGGAACTTTATCCGTAAATATTACCAACGGCGATGATAACCCCACTGGTTCAGGTAGTTATTCTTATTCTACAACAGGGACCAATTC
>ERZ1046876.122-NODE-122-length-63546-cov-25.594541_pt1 | contig 63546 bp, 61 predicted proteins | sample MGYA00383094_ERZ1046876 | MGnify/ENA primary metagenome ERZ1046876 (study PRJEB29581, sample SAMEA5548364) | metagenome | biome: marine; feature: coastal; material: water | depth 50 m | study: Short-term variability in the microbial, nano- and picoplankton...
TTGTTTACGCGATTCCTATGCAGCTACTTTCTTACCACGTGGCGGTGTTTAAAGGTACTGACGTTGATCAGCCGCGGAATCTCGCGAAGTCGGTTACGGTAGAGTAGTTTATGTTTCTTATTGATATAAAGTAAAATGGATTATTGGTTTCTGATGATTGCGGCTTTCCTTTCTTTAGTAGGAATGTTGTTTCATGGGTTCATCGGGGGAAAAATTTATATTAGTAATGTAAATGATAGCGATATGGAGGCATTAACAAAATCGTTAAGCGTTGTTTCTTGGCACGTGTTCACCGTCTTTCTTTTTATAAGTGCTTTAACTTTAATTTATATAGCCTATAACCCAGAATTTGCTATAGCTGCATATCCAGTAATTGGCATTAACCTTTTAGGCTCACTTTTATTTATTTTTCTTGGTTTGGGAAGACATAGAGCTTTATTAAGAATGCCAGGTGCTTTTCTCATGGGTATTACGGCATTGCTTGCTTGGCTGGGAATATGACAGAGCTAAAAGGGTTATATCTACTGGAAAATCCCCCAATACGAAACTTAAACAACTCCATAACGGTGGAGTAAATTAGCCTCGCTTAAGCCTGATAGTTTTTTTCAGTAAAGGTAACGACTTGGACGTATCACACATACTTGAATCCCTTAATGATGCCCAGAGAGAGGCGGTAACCGCGGCGCCAGGCAGCTACCTGATTCTTGCGGGGGCTGGAAGCGGAAAAACCAGAGTCCTTACCCATCGGATCGCTTGGCAGGTGCAGACCGAAAACATCTCTCCTCATAGCATCTTGGCAGTTACCTTTACCAATAAAGCTGCAGCCTCTATGAAAGCGAGAATCGAGTCTTTGCTCGACATGCCGCTAAGAGGTATGTGGGTAGGCACTTTCCATGGTTTGGCTCACAGATTACTGCGAACCCATTGGCAAGACGCCAAACTGCCGCAAAATTTTCAGATTCTTGACGCGGATGATCAATTACGTGTTGTAAAGCGGGTGTTAGCGAACTTGCAGCTGGATGAAAAAAAATGGCCAGCGAGGCAAGCGGTCTGGTTCATCAATGCCCAAAAGGATGAAGGGCTGAGACCTCAGCACATTGAAGATTATGGTGATTTGTATACCAAAACGCATCTTGATATTTATAGAGCATATGAAGAAGCTTGTGAACGTGGCGGTATGGTTGATTTTGCCGAACTACTGCTACGAGCACATGAACTCTGGTTAAACAATCCTGCCTTGCTGAAACATTATCAACGTCGATTTAGCCACTTATTGGTGGATGAATTTCAAGACACCAACGCGATCCAGTATGCGTGGCTGCGGGTGCTAGCCGGAGACCAAGATAACATGCTGGTTGTGGGTGACGACGATCAATCTATCTATGGATGGCGCGGCGCGAAAATAGAGAATATTCAGAAGTTTTCAACGGACTTTCCAAACAGTCGTACTATTCGACTTGAGCAAAATTACCGATCAACCGGGGCGATTCTTAAAGCAGCTAATGGGTTGATAGATGGTAATGCAGATCGTCTGGGTAAAGAGCTTTGGACAGATCAGGGTGATGGCGATCTGCTCAACCTTTACAGTGCTTTCAACGAGGTCGATGAAGCTCGGTATATTGTATCTAGGGTAAAAGACTGGTTAGCACAGGGTAATAGTTACAAAGAAGCCGCCATATTGTATCGATCAAACGCTCAGTCCCGAGTGCTTGAAGAAGCGATGCTTCGGTCTCAGATACCCTACCGCATATATGGTGGCCAACGATTCTTTGAGCGTATGGAAATACGTCATGTGCTGGCTTACCTTAGATTAGTATCTAACAGGGACGCTGACGCGGCCTTTGAGCGAGTCGTTAATACGCCGACCCGGGGAATTGGAGACAGAACGGTCAACGAGATTCGACAGCAAGCCAGAGCCAACAATATATCCATGTGGCGTGCGGCGAAACAATTAGTGGAGAACCCGACAAGTAAAGGTCGAGTCAAAAATGCAGTTAATGGTTTTCTCGAACTCATAGCAGATATAGATGATGCGACGACAGATGCTGATCTAGTGTCGCTCTGTGAGATCGTGATAGATAAATCGGGATTGAAAGACTACTACGAGAAAGAAAGGGGCGAACGCGGCCAGGCTCGGCTGGAGAATCTTGAAGAATTAATTACTGCTGCAAGAACCTTTGATCCGGAAGAAGATTCGGTATTCAGCGATGAGGCTGACGGCGTGCCATTAACGATACTGGATGAGTTTCTCAATCATGCAGCGCTCGAAGCGGGTGAAGGTCAGGGTAATGCAAACGATGATTGCGTTCAGATGATGACCTTACACAGCGCAAAGGGTTTAGAGTTCCCACTGGTGTTTTTGGCAGGTATGGAAGAAGGCCTGTTTCCTCACGGTCGGTCAGTTGAAGAGCCCGGTCGACTGGAAGAAGAACGCAGGCTCTGCTACGTCGGTATTACTCGAGCGATGAAGCAGCTCTACCTTACCTATGCGGAATCACGGAGAATTAACGGAGCGGAAACCTATAACCGTGTCTCACGGTTTGTTAATGAGATACCAAAAGACTTGATGCAGGAAGTCCGCGCCCAAACATCGGTTACTAGACCAGCCCAGACTTCGTTTTCAACATCGGGTATCTCTTCTCGTGGTATTCGGCCATCGGCGATGACGGGTGCGTCGGTCGATGGTACGGATTTTAAGCTCGGTCAGCAGGTCGTTCACAGCAAGTTTGGTGAAGGCGTGGTGCTGAACTATGAAGGGGACGGTAAGCAAGCACGCGTTCAAGTAAATTTTGGTAGTGAAGGCAGTAAATGGTTGATGTTGGCCTATGCGAACTTGCAGGCACTTTAACGCTAGCAACTCAGGCTTGAGTAATAGTTGAATTAATAATTTGTGGATAATTTGATGAAAATGGAATTCATAAGTAAAGGTTTGTTTTTAGCATTTTTAGGATTACTTACTGCTTGTGGAGACGGCCAAGTAAAGAGTAAAAACGATGGCGGCGTTGTTGCACAGGAACAACAGACATTCCGTTGGCGCATGGTGACAACATGGCCGAAGAACTTGCCTGGACTCGGTATCGCGCCCGAATTAATAGCTGAACGGGTTGAGAAAATGAGTGCTGGGCGGTTGAAAATAACCGTATTTGGCGCGAACGAGATTGTACCCGCGCTAGGCGTGTTTGATGCTGTTTCTCTCGGAAACGTGGAAATGGGCCATGGTGCAGCTTATTACTGGAAAGGTAAGGTACCGATTGCGCAGTTGTTTACGACGGTCCCATTTGGTCTGACGGCGCAAGAAATGAACGCGTGGCTATATCAGGGCGGTGGTTTGGAATTGTGGGAAGAGCTGTATGCTCGATACGATCTGGTGCCTACCCCGGCCGGTAACACCGGTGTACAAATGGCGGGCTGGTTCAACAAGGAACTGAACTCCATGGATGACCTCCGCGGTATCAAAATGCGGATACCCGGGCTCGGCGGAGAAGTCTTTCAGCGTGCCGGAGGAACAGCGATTACCTTGCCGGGAGGGGAGATTTATACGAGCCTTCAAACTGGCGTTATTGACGCAACCGAATGGGTAGGCCCTTACAACGATCTGGCATTCGGACTGCATCAAGTCGCTAAGTACTACTACTATCCCGGTTGGCAGGAACCAGGACCTACACTTGAGATGATTATCAACAAGCAAGCGTTCGACTCACTGCCAAAAGATTTGCAGGAGATTGTCAGAATCTCAAGCCGTGCGACGAATGAGGATATGCTGGCGCTATATACTGCTAAGAATAATTCGGCGTTGGAAGAACTAGTGAATGTCCACCAAGTAGAAGTTCGAAAAATACCAGAGGATGTGTTGCGCGAGCTGAAGAAAATCTCTGACGAGGTCGTCAGTGAACTGCCGACTGAAGATCCTCTCGAAAGAAAAATTTATGAATCTTATATTAACTTCAAAGCCGGAGTTGAGAACTACCATGAGATATCCGAGCGCGCCTATATCAATACTCGCTCTGAATTGGAGTGAATAAAAGCGAGGGGCCGAGTTAAAAGCACGATCAAAAAATACTGACTCAGCCCCTCGAGAAAATCAGTTGTGGCAGCCAAGTGGCGAGTTCGGGTAAAAATATCAGCAGCAACATCATCAGCAATTGCATCACGATGAAGGGGATCACGCCACGATAGATATCGGTTGTTTTGATTGAGTCTGGTGCAACGCCTCTTAGATAAAAGAGGGCAAAGCCAAAGGGCGGTGTAAGAAAACTAGTTTGTAGATTAATTGCGATCATCACGCCTAACCAAATCGGGTCTAGGCCCATGGCGAGAAGAACAGGACCAACGATTGGAACAACAACAAAGGTTATTTCAATAAAGTCGAGAATAAAACCAAGTAAAAAGATCACAAGCATGACAACGAAGGTAGCACCTACCAGTCCGCCTGGCATTTGCTCGAATAGTCTCTGTATCAATGCGTCGCCGCCATACCCCCGGAATACCAGTGAAAACACTGATGCGCCAATCAGAATAAAAAATACCATTGCGGTTGTGCGGGTCGTTGAACGCGCAACTTCCAGAGCCGCTTTCATCGTCATTGATCTGGCCAGTAAAGCCAGAAGGATTGCGCCCATCGCGCCTACCGCAGCAGCTTCTGTGGGCGTCGCAATTCCGGTTAGAATGGAGCCAAGAACAGCAAATATCAGGACCAAGGGCGACACGAGACTTGTTACGATCTCAACAAGATCGAATTTCTCTTTTGAAGCAACCGCCGGCGCACGATCGGGCGTTACCCTCGCTACGGTGAGCAGGTACACAAGGTAGAACAGGACTAAGCCAAGCCCCGGTAGAACTGCGCCGGCAAATAAATCACCAACCGATATCGTTTTAGGGTTAAAAATTCCCAAGCTGAGTTGTGCCTGCTGATAAGCGTTGGATAAGACATCGCCAAGTAACACAAGGGCGATGGAAGGTGGAATAATTTGTCCGAGGGTGCCAGTCGCGCAAATTGTCCCGGTTGCCAAAGCAGGGTCGTAATTAGCTTTTAACATCGAAGGCAGAGACATTAGGCTCATGGTCACCACGGTGGCACCAACAATCCCTGTACTCGCAGCCATCAGCATGCCGACTAGCGTGACTGCGATACCAAGTCCCCCTGGCATAGAGCCAAAGGGTTTACTCATTGTAGAGAGCAGTCGCTCTGCGATTTTCGATTGTTCGAGTATGACGCCCATCAGCACAAAAAGAGGCACGGCAATCAATGTTTGATTGGTGATGATGCCAAATAGGCGATTAGGCGTGGCAAATAAGAAAGTTGGCTCAAAAGTATTCGTCATCACGCCTATCCCCGCGGCGATAAGCGCGGTACCACCCAGCGTTAAAGCCACGGGATACCCAAGCAGCAGACAGAAAAAAACCGCGGCGAACATAATCAGCGAAGCATATTCAGCCATTATCTAGATGCGCTCTGGAATGATAGTGGGTTTGAGTATGACAAGCAGCGCACGCGAAAACTCGGATAACCCCTGTAGAAGTAGCAGTGCTGCCATGAGTGGTATCAGGGTTTTTAGCAGATAGACGCCGGGGAGTCCTCCTGGTTCTGCACTACCTTCTTGCATATTCCAAGACAAGTTAACGTAATCAAGGCTGGACCAGATGAGAAAGAGACTGAGGGGTAAAAGAAATATGAGTGTACCTAACAAGTCGATCAGTGCGCGAGCTCTCATGTCTAGTCGCGAATAAATGATATCGACGCGGACGTGTGATTGTTCTTTTAAGGCATAGGGAATTCCTAACATGAAAACAATGCCGTGCAAATAAATGACAGTTTCTACCAGCGGCGTTAATCCAAGGTTGAAAGAATATCTGGCAACCACCACCACGCAGGTCAGTAGCATCATGATGAAAGACAGAGGCGCGACCAGATTGCCAATCAAGCCGGTGGTTTTGTCTGTTAGAGCGATAAAGGTTTTTAGCATAAACCATGCACGGGTAATGTGGACCTGAAGTATACTCCAACCGAATGGAGCGGCCCAAATAGGATTTCTGTTAGTCAGTTTACGCCCGTAAAGCCAATAAATGGCGTTGACAGTTTTTTGTAATGGCGGGACTGATCATCAGATAAGAAACGATTCTCCAAACGGGTGTGAACAGCTTGCACCGGGTGCTATAAGCGTCAGTCTCAAGTGGCAAATAGCCCGTAGTGTAGAAACACGCCACCAAAGACACTAAGGCCAACCCAGTGATTACTGAGAAATGCAGCGAAACAGGGATCGCGTGCTCGATCTTTGATGAGATATTGCTGATAGATAAGCAACCCAGCGGCAATTGTTAGTCCGGCATAAAACGAGAACCCGAGGGAAAGCCTTTGTGCGACCATCACCATGGTTCCTAGGAAAAATATCTGAAGAACACCGATAATGAATTTGTCGAGATCCCCGAACAGGATCGCGGAGGATTTCAACCCAAGCTTCAGGTCATCATCTCGGTCTACCATAGCGTATTCGGTATCATAGGCGACGGTCCAGATAACATTAGCAACGACTAATAACCAGGCGATCTGGGGTATCTCACCGGTGACGGCAGAAAAGGACATAGGAATGCCCATAGAAAATGCCAGACCAAGCACTGCCTGTGGTAAATAGGTGTAGCGTTTCATCAATGGGTAAACCGCTGCAATTAGGGCGGCAATGACCGCCAGACTCAATGTCAGAAGATTTGTCGTTAGAACCAGGACTAACGCTGGAAATAAGAGAACAAACAAAAAGATAAACGCGTCGCTTAGCGTCAGTTCACCTGTGATCAGCGGGCGATTGACCGTGCGCTTTACTTGACCATCGAAGTTACGGTCAGCTATATCGTTAATGACGCACCCAGCTGAGCGGGTGAACACGACACCGAGGAAAAAAACGAAAAACAGGTGAGCACTTGGATAACCTTCGCTGGCGATCCAGAGACCCCAGAAAGTGGGCCATAGCAGCAGGGAAATACCAATAGGCCGATCGAGTCTAGCGAGTTTGAGTAAATGGGGCAGTTTTGGCAATCGCTGTTTCTGGAAACGCCGTAATTTGGACGATGCGCCAACAACCAGCGAAACGCAGATCTGGCTTAAGTTGCGAAGCAAGGTGCTAATCGGGGGTAATCGCAACGTTCGGACTCGCTCAGGTGATGGTTGACAAGTCCTGGGTCGAAGAGGACGAGGCTGTGACAGTGCGTCAGCAAATAAGTTAGTATACGTTGGTTATCTTCCGCCGCAACCTAGTGGTGACCGAAGGCCGACAAATCAAAAACAGAGGTGTGTTTCAAGTATGAAAAAGTGGCAGTGTATTGTGTGTGGGTTCGTCTATGATGAAGAAGAGGGACTTGAGTCAGAGGGAATAGCACCCGGCACAAAATGGGAAGATATTCCCGAGGACTGGTGTTGCCCAGAGTGCGGCGTGAGTAAAGAAGACTTTGAAATGGAGGAGATGTAATCTCCAACAACGCCACCATTAATACTTAACAAAGGTAAGGGCAAAACTTTCTGACTGACCAATTTACATTGCCAAGACCCTAATAACGAAACTCTAATTACAAGACACTGATATCAAGCGCAAAGGAGAGGAGATGGATCACAGCAAGCTTACTCGAAATATCGTTATTGGTATGTTCGCAGGTATTGTATTCGGCTCTCTTATTTACGCGTTTGATGTGTCGGAAGACGGCATATTTTGGGGTTTGATCGTAGACGGGTTGCTGGACACCATCGGTAAGATTTTTATTATTAGTCTCAAGCTACTGGTTGTTCCTCTTGTATTTGTTTCTCTAGCCTGTGGTGCTAGTAGTCTTGGCAGCGGCGGCGGCATGGGCCGGGTAGGTTTGAAGACGCTGGGACTTTATCTGTTTACGACCGCTGTCGCGATCACACTCGCGCTAAGCGTCGCCACTGTGGTGGACCCAGGTGCGGGTATGGATCGTACAACCGACAGTGTGTTTATCGCGAAAGAAACCCCGTCTCTAAAAGATACGGTCATTAATATATTTCCCTCTAACCCGCTGAAGGCAATGGCTGAAGGTAATATGTTGCAGGTAATCGTCTTTGCTATATTGGTCGGGGTTGCGATCTCCAAATGTGGTGAGGTAGGAGAACGGGTGCGGGAAACCCTGAATGACTGGAACGAAATCATCATGATGATGGTCATGATGTTGATGTCCGTCGCGCCCTACGGTGTATTTTGTCTACTGATCAGTCTGTTCGCTCGAATGGGTTTTTCCGCGATCTCAGAGCTCATCGTTTACTTTTTGGTCGTCGCTGGTGTCCTATTGCTTCACTTCCTAGTCAGTTACGGCCTAATTGTCCGTTTCATTGCCAATATTAACCCAGTGACTTTTTATAAACGAATGGCGCCTGTCATGGCTTACGGGTTCAGCACATCATCGAGTAACGCGACGTTACCGATTACACTTGAAACCGTCGAACATAAGCTCGGGGTTAAGAAAGAGATTGCAAGCTTCACAGTGCCGTTAGGTGCAACGATCAATATGGACGGTACGGCAATTATGCAGGGCGTAGCGACGGTCTTTATTGCTTCAGCATACAATATTGATATGAGTTTTACGGACTATCTTCTAGTGATACTCACTGCGACTCTTGCGTCAATTGGGACCGCCGGGGTGCCTGGCGTAGGGTTGATTATGCTGGCGCTGGTGTTGGATCAGGTCGGGTTACCGGTCGAGGGTATCGGCTTAATTATTGGTGTTGACCGCCTGCTCGATATGATGAGGACATCGGTCAACGTCACTGGTGACGCGGCTGTATCTGCTGTTGTTGCTAGAAGTGAAAATAAGTTTGATATGGCTGTTTTTGAAGATAATAGGATTCAGGATCAGGTGGTCCAAAAATCGTCCTGATCGAAAATTTTTTTGTGAATCGATCTGTTATAGGTCGTTAAACCTGTCCGGTCTGAGTCGGGTCAGTCAGCCAGCGTTCCATGAGTGCCAGAGCTGATTCTCTGTGCTCTGTCACAAGCGACTCGGAAACTGCTTTAATATCATCGAGCATGTATTGATCACGCAAGAGATCTGCGACCCGGAATTCAATACTGCCTGATTGCCGACTGCCGAATACTTCTCCGGGTCCCCTGATTAATAAGTCCTGTTCAGCAATATAAAAGCCATCATGACTTTCCCGCATGACATTCAAACGTTGTTTGCTCAACTGTCCTAGTGGCGGATGATAAAGTAGCAAGCAATGGCTAACGGCCTTCCCTCTGCCTATTCTGCCCCTTAACTGATGGAGTTGAGCGAGCCCAAGTCGCTCGGGGTTTTCGATAATCATGAGACTGGCGTTGGGTACATCCACACCAACTTCTATCACTGTTGTTGCGACTAGGAGGTCTATGTTACCCGCTTTGAAACGATCCATTACCTCAGATTTTTCATCTGCTTTAAGGCGACCATGGACTAAACCGACGTTGATGGCAGGCAGCAACTCGGCCAACTCGGTGGCTGTTACCTCTGCGGCCTGACAGTCAAGGACCTCTGACTCTTCAATTAAGGTGCAAACCCAGTAGGCCTGTGCGCCGTGTTTGCAAGCAACTGCAATTCGTTCGACAACCTCTCCGCGTTTGCTATCGGGCATAACATGGGTTGTGACGGGTGTTCGGCCAGGGGGTAATTCATCGATAATAGAGCAGTCCATATCTGCGTACATGCTCATTGTCAGTGTTCGTGGTATGGGAGTAGCGGTCATCACCAACTGGTGGGGTACGGTAGCGCTAGCGCCGCCTTTTTCTCGAAAAGCCATCCGTTGCTGTACACCGAATCGGTGTTGTTCATCGATGATTACCAACCCAAGGTGATGATAAATAACATCTTTTTGGAACAAAGCGTGAGTACCAATGACTACTTTCGCCTCGCCCTCGGCGATTTGCCTGATCGTTTCGAGGCGCTGTTTACCCTTCACCTTCGAAGACAACCAGGCGATCGAAATACCCAACGGTGCCAGCCACTCTGTAAAATTGACGAGATGCTGTTCAGCGAGAATCTCTGTTGGCGCCATGATACCAACTTGCACATTGTTTTCGATTGCTTGTAGTGCAGCGAACGCAGCCACAACAGTTTTACCGGAACCTACGTCGCCCTGAACAAGGCGTAACATGGGAGAAAATTTTGCAAGGTCTTGAGCGATCTCCACATGCACTTTTTGTTGAGCGTTGGTCAGTTTGAACGCCAGTCGATTGCGTAGCGCATCACATTTCTCAGCGGGTGGTTTGAAAGACACAGCGCTCTGCTTTGACATTTCTTTTCGAATGAACCGCATACTGATCTGGTGAGCGAGTAACTCTTCAAATGCCAGTCTTTGCTGAGCGGGATGGGTACCACTGTCCAGTTTGCCAAGGTCAGCGTTTGCCGGCGGAGAATGTACGTATCTCAGCGCATCAGCGAGTGGCAAAGGAAACTGGGTGTGATCTAACAGGTAGTCTTTGAGTGAAGAACCGTCCTCAATTCGCTGTAGTATCTGATTGAGCAAATTTCTTATTTTGTTCTGCCCAAGTCCTTCGGTAAGTGGGTAGACCGGGGTAAGTGTTGTCTCGAGGGGAAGCAGATGGGCGGCCTGATATTCAGGGTGGTAAATCTCAAGACCCGTCGCGCCGCGTCGTGCTTCGCCAAAACAGCGTAGCGTGGAGGCATTTTTCAGCGCGTCTTTTTGGGCGTTCGAAAAATGGAAAAAACGTAATGCTATCTTGCCAGTATCATCCTGCAGATAGGCAAGTAGACTGCGTCGTTTACCAAATGTGACATCACAAGCAACAATATTACCCTCGAGTACAACGGTGCTTCCTGGTTGCACCGCGCCAATGGGTGTGACTTTGGTTCGGTCTTCGTAGCGAAGAGGCAGATGAAAAATTAAATCAGCAACAGTGTTGATATTGAGTCGATGCAGCTTTTCTCCGAGCGCCGGACCAACGCCTTTCAGAGAGGTAACTGAAGACGTATCAAGTGTGTGCGAAGCCATTAACTCAGGAAAGATCTACGATCGCATCGACTTCCACCTGAACCCCTTTCGGTAATGCGCTCACCTCAACGACGGCCCGTGCCGGATAAGGTGCAGCAAGTCGCTGTTCCATGGCGGTATTCACTTTTGGAAAGTGGGCAAGATCGGTGAGATAGACGTTGAATTTGATGGCGTCGTCCAGTTTTGCGCCAGCCTCTACGCAAATCGCCGTTAAATTGTCGAATACCTGTTCGATCTGCGCCTCGATGTTTTCCGAAACAATTTCCATTGAGTCTGGCATTAACGGAATTTGCCCGCTGATATAAAGTGTATTGCCAGACACAACAGCTTGGGAATAGACGCCGATGGCAGCAGGTGCCTCGGTGGTGGTGATGAACTTCTTGGTCATAAAATGGCTTTCCCGGTCCTAGTTTTTGGTTCTGAGAATTTTGTTGATCCCCTTAATTAGCCGTATCCTCTTGATAACATGAGCAAGATGGATCCGATCCTTGACGGTCAACACAATATTAACAGTGCCGAGTTTCGCGTCTTTCTCAATCAAATTGATGCGCTCAATATTTGCGTCTGTATTGGTAATTGTTGACGCTAATACAGCGATAATGCCGCGCTCGTGTTCGAGTTCAACCTTGAGTTCAACTGAAAACTCCTGATCGACTTCGGTGTCCCAGCGGACATCCATGACTTCTTCTGGCTTCTCCCGAACCTCCACCATGTTTTTGCAGGTATCGGTGTGAATAACAATGCCTCGTCCCGCACTGATATGGCCGATAATCGGGTCCCCTTTTATTGGCTTGCAACACTTTGCATAGGCGACAACCATGCCCTCGGTGCCCATAATTGCCAAGGGACCAAGCATTGCGACGTCTCCTGAAACATCAGGGTTTGATGTCAATCGCCTTACGACGACGTACGCCATCAGATTGCCAAGACCGATTTCCTCGAGCAGATCATCTAGGCTATCGAGATTCTTTTCTGCCAGCATCGTTTTCATCACGGCGGGCGCTATATCGTTCAGACTCAGATCGTGTGCCTGTAGTGACCTGTCTAAAAGTCTGTGACCGAGGATCACGGATTCATTTCTCTGTTGGTTCTTAAGTGCGTGTCGAATACTGGCACGTGCTTTGCCAGTGACAACAAAGCTTAGCCAGGCGGGATTAGGTTGGGCGCCTGGCGCAGTGATAATTTCAACAGTCTGACCGCTTTCCAGTGTGGCGCTCAAGGGCGCCAGCCTGCGATCAATTCTGCAGGCGACGCAGGTGTTACCAATATCGGTGTGCACCGCATAGGCGAAATCTACCGCGGTTGATCCTTGGGCGAGATCATAAATTTGACCGCGCGGCGAGAAGAGATAAACCTCATCAGGGAAAAGGTCGATCTTGACGTTTTCAATGAACTCAAGGGAATTGCCCGCGCTCTGTTGAAGTTCTAGCAAGTCTTTCATCCATTCCCGGGCACGTTGATGGCTACCGCTGGGAGACTCGTCATTGGATTTGTATAACCAGTGACCAGCAATACCATTGTTGGCGACCAATTCCATATCCTGGGTACGGATCTGAATCTCTATAGGAAGAGCATGTAATCCGAAAAGGGTGGTGTGCAATGATTGGTAGCCGTTAGCCTTGGGAATCGCAACATAATCTTTGAACCTACCAGCAACCGGTTTGTAGAGATTGTGCACAGTGCCCAGTACGCGATAACAGGTATCGACTGAATCCACGATAATGCGGAATGCATACACATCCATGATCTCGGCAAATGATCGCCTCTTGCTTCGCATTTTGTCGTAGATGCTGTAGAGGTGTTTTTCCCTACCAAAAACTTGGGCATCAATCTCGGCGCGATCCAATGCTGACTGTAATGCTATCAAAATCGTATTGACGTATTCGCGCCTGTTGCCTCTTGCTCTTTTAACGGCCTTCTCGATCATGCTAGATCTAAGTGGGTAGAGTGCACGAAATCCCGTTTCCTCAAATTCTACTCTGATGTTGTTCATGCCCAGTCGGTTGGCGATCGGGGCATAGATCTCGAGGGTTTCTTTCGCGATTCTTCTTTGCTTTTCGGAATTCAGGTGATCCAGGGTGCGCATGTTGTGCAGCCTGTCCGCCAACTTGATCATGATGACTCTTATATCTTTCGCCATGGCCAGAGTCATTTTTTGAAAATTCTCAGCCTGAGCCTCTGCCCTACTTTGAAAAATGTTACTGAGCTTACTAACGCCATCCACGAGATGAGCGACGTCTTCACCAAATTCTTTGCCAATCGTGTGCTTGAGAACGCCGGTGTCTTCTATGACATCGTGTAGTAGAGCAGCCATCAGACATTGGTGGTCCATGTGCATTTCGGAAAGAATACCGGCAACAGACAGAGGGTGGGTGATATAAGGTTCGCCGGAACGCCGTGTTTGATCCTTGTGAGCTTCTTCGGCAAACAGATAGGCATGTCGAACTTGCTCGATCTGATTCGGGTCAAGGTATCCGCCAAGTTCCACGGACAGTGAGTCAATGGTTAGCATTGAGCTCTCCGAAAAGTGGGCCCTTGGTCATAAGCGAGATTGGTTTGTATAAAGTTACACATCGGCCATAAGCATAGCCGATGTCTGGTCTTCTAATCCATAGACGGTTGGAGGGATTTACAAATTTGCAGGGTAGTGAAGCGAAGCTAGAATTCGGGGTCGGCTGGTCGCTCGAATTCATCTTGTGCCACAGCGGTAAGCGCCATCAGATCGGGTTCATCTTGCACCTTTTCGGTGAGGATATCCGCAGTGACTAAACCCTCGGCGATCTCCCGAAGTGCGAGAACAGTTGGCTTGTCGTTTTCAATAGCAACCATCGGCTCTTTTCCCTCGGTTGCGATCTGTCGCGCCCGTTTGCTTGAAACCATAACCAGTTCAAAACGGTTGTCTACATTCTCAAGACAATCTTCTACGGTTACTCGTGCCATTTTTTGCTCCTTTTACTTCGATTTGACGTCGTTGAATGACAACGACTGCGGCTCATTTGAAAAGCGCGCGTGCCTCAAGTTGTCGATACCTAATGGGGACCTAACCACTCCGAGCCGCGCAGTTTACCGATATTGAATGCGTAAAACAAATGCCGTTCGACGACTTTCGCTAATAGAAACCCTCAGGGCATCAGACCGCGGAGCAATGGTGTGAGTTTTTCCTGGCAGGCATGCAGACGGAGGTCTTCTCCATTTCCCTGAATTAGCCGTTTTAAGTCTGAAAGCGCCACGTCAAAATTGTCGTTTATGACAATGTAGTCGAACTCGTGATAGTGCGATATCTCGTCGATTGCTTCTGCCATCCTTGCAGAAATTGTGTCCGAGTCATCCTGCCCTCTGCCATGAAGGCGACTGTTAAGCTCATGCATAGACGGCGGCAGAATAAAAATTGTGCGGGCGTCCGACATTTTCGAGCGAATCTGATCTGCCCCTTGCCAGTCAATTTCAAGGACAATATCCCGCCCTTTGCTGGTAATTCGTTCAATTTCAGATCTGCTCGTGCCGTAGTAGTTACCAAATACTTCTGCAAACTCGGCGAATTCCCCTTTTTGCTGGAGTGCCAGGAAATTATCCTGGCTGACAAAATAGTAATTTACGCCGTCTGACTCTCCGTCTCTCTTTATGCGTGTCGTGTGTGAAATGGCTACCTCAATATTGTTGGAAGAATCGATCAGTGCTTTGACGAGACTTGTCTTACCGGCGCCTGAAGGTGCAGCTACAACAAATAGATTGCCTTGGGGTTCGATTTTAGTCACTGGTTTCCCTTACGACTTGCCTAGTTTTACATTTATGAGCGGCTAAACGCCGAATTTCACCGAGCGCATTCTATTCAATATTCTGAATCTGTTCGCGCATTTGTTCTATAGCTACTTTGAGCTCCACGGCCTGAATTGTTGTGTTGGTAGCCACCGCTTTCGATGACAGCGTATTTGCCTCTCGATTGAGTTCCTGCATAAGGAAGTCTAGTCGGCGTCCCACCGCTTCTTTGCTATCAAGTGTGGCGCTGACTTCTTCAATGTGTGTGTTGAGTCGATCTAGTTCTTCTGCAACATCTGACTTTTGGGCCATGATGACCAATTCCTGTTCTATTCTGCCTGGATCAGCATCAATGTTAAGATCATTTAGCTTAGAGATCATCTTATCTCTTTGGCGTGCGCTAATAATTGGCGCCTCGGTCGCAGCCTGATCGACGATAGAGCGAAGATCGGCAAGTTTTTCTAGGATAATTTTCCTGAGTTCTGCGCCCTCTGATGATCTCATCTCGATGAGTTGGGCTAAGGCTGAATCAAAGAGTTCAACGACAGTTTTCTTAATGGATTCTTCGTCTTCGGTTGGTTCACTGAGAATCCCCGGCCATTTGAGTACCTCTAACGGGTTTACCGGGGCCACTGTTTCAAGCTTCGGGATGATAGTCGCTAGAGCACCGGTGAGATCTTCGAGCAGCTTTTCATCAATAGAAAGACTGGCTTCTGAAGCTTGGGAGTGCCCGATGCGCAGCTGACAGTCAATTTTGCCTCTGTTAAGCCGCGCTTTCAGTTTATTTCTCAGACTTATCTCTAAAGAGCGAAAGGCATCAGGTACCTTTAACCCAACTTCTAGATAGCGATGATTTACCGATCTGATTTCCCAAGAAATATGTCCTGATTCACTACGAGCAAAAGCCGTCATACTTTTTGTCATTGCATCTGTTCCTGAAGCTAACCCATACGGGCAATTTTTTTGAGCTGATAAATTTTCGGATTAAAGTATCCGAAGCGCAGTATAATGGAGTTTTAAACTGAAGGAGAGGAAATGGGTTCTCAAACAAGCCAACGTCCCAATGGCAGGAGCAATGATGCGCTACGCCCGATTACAATTGAACGAGGATTTACCCGACACGCCGAGGGTTCAGTACTCATTTCGTTTGGAGATACTAAGGTGATATGTACAGCGAGCGTCGATTCTGGCGTGCCCTCTTTTCTCCGGGGTAAAGGGCAGGGTTGGATAACCTCGGAATATGGGATGTTGCCGCGATCTACGAATACGCGAATGGATCGGGAAGCGGCGCGAGGTAAACAGAGTGGGCGAACGGTTGAAATTCAACGTTTAATAGGACGCTCACTTCGAAGCTGTGTTGATATGAAAGCGTTGGGCGAGTACACAATCAGGTTGGATTGCGATGTGATACAGGCTGACGGAGGCACCAGAACAGCGTCAATAACGGGTGCATGTATCGCTCTGTATGATGCGGTCTCAGGTTTAAACTTAAAGAAAAACCCCTTCAAGCAGTGGGTTGGTGCGGTATCTGTGGGTGTTGTTAATGACACACCAGTACTAGATCTTGAGTATATAGAAGATTCAAAAGCTGAAACTGACATGAACGTTGTGATGTCAGAAGATGGCCGGTTTATCGAAGTTCAGGGGACGGCGGAAGGTAACCCATTTAGTCGAGAAGAACTCGATCAGATGCTTGCGCTCGGTGAAAAAGGGATTCGTGAGTTGCTTGAGTTTCAGAAAAAGAGTGTCGGAGCCTAGATGATAGAAGATTATCAGGCAGAGTTTTTACAATTTGCGCTTGATCATGGCGTGCTAAAATTTGGTGAATTCCAATTGAAATCGGGGCGCACTAGCCCCTATTTCTTTAATGCTGGCAATTTTAATACTGGCAAGGCGCTGAGTCAGTTGGGTAAGTTTTACGCACAGGCGCTAGTGGCGTCCGGTATGGACTATGATTTGCTGTTTGGTCCTGCCTACAAAGGGATACCTTTAGCCGCTGCAACCGGCATTGCATTGGCAGCCGAACATAACGTCGATGTGCCTTACGTGTTTAACCGCAAAGAAAGCAAAACTCATGGTGAAGGCGGCCTTTTGGTGGGCGCTGAACTAAAAGGCCGGACGGTCATTGTAGATGATGTGATCACCGCTGGAACTGCCATTCGGGAGGTTATGGATATTATTGCGGACTCATCAGCGATTGCGCAGGGAGTGTTGATCGCAATCGACCGCCAAGAAAAGGGTAAGGGAGAGATGTCTGCGATTCAGGAAGTAGAGCGTGACTATGGTCTTTCCGTCGTGAGCGTCGTAAAGTTGGACAACATCGTCACATTTTTAGAACAAAATGGTGGTTATGTCCGGGAGTTGGCACTCATTTCAGACTACAGAGCCCAATATGGTGTCGGATTCTAGTTTTCAACTACTGTGACAGCAGAAACCCTTCGCGAAAAGTCGTGAATGATTATGAAAATGAAAGTGTGTGCGAACAGAGCAAAAGTCGCGATATCGTCAGAGAAGTCAGTTTTCACCCCGTTTAAGCGCTTCATCACAAGGTTAAAGACACCATATATCAAGCCTATTGTGACGGTTTGCCGCGCATGCCTGATCCTTCTTTTTTTTATTGGCACCGCGAAGGCGGAACTTTATAAGTATCTCAGTGAAGATGGTGTAACCGTGCTCGATAGCCACGTGCCAGCGCGTTATGTGAAAAATGGCTACACCATCCTCAGTGCTGACGGCAGAGTTTTGGAAGTGGTTCCCCGCGCCTTGACGGAGGAAGAAATTCGAGCGCGCGATCGAATGCTCGCTGCCCAGCAGCAAAAGGAGAAATTGAAACAGGAGCAAAAGATAGCTGATCAAAATCTGTTGCGAATTTACAGTACACCGGAAGATGTCATTCGCGCCAGAGACACAAAAATCACGAGCATCGACAATTTCATCAGAACCAGTCAGGGTAATCTCCAGCGACTGGAGAGCCAGAAGCGAAATCTTGAATCGACGCTGGCGAATATTGAGAGGGCTGGCGGGACTATCCCCGAAGATCCTCTCAACCGAATTCGACATGTTGAGACCCGTATTAGGACGACAGAAAGAGAAATCATTGAAAAGAGAACGGAGATGAAAGCGTTAGAAAAATCATTTGCGACCGACTTGCAACGATTGAAACAACTCTACGGCGCTCGGGAAGGCTAGTATCTAGACCTACCGCATCTGTTAATAGGCAAGCACTACGCTTAAAAAAGAATAGTACTCAAGGCTCGCCACTGAGAATCCCAACCTTCGGTTGGTAGGCGGCGAAAATCACTTCTGACAAATTGGCTAATTCGGCCTTCTACGGTAGCAAGCATCAAATTAGCAGCGATCGCTATTTCGAGTTTTGGGGCGATACCCTCTCTAAGTTCGGCTTCCCTCAATAATTGTTTAAGTTGAGTTTCGAGGCGCTCAAACAATTGTGCGACCCGAAGTCTTAGCCGGTCAGTTTCTCCGGACAATGGGTCACCCGTAAGTATTCGCGTAATACCAGGGTTTCGCTCGGAAAAGGTTAAGAGCAAGTTAAGGACCTGGCGGCACCGCGGTTCAGCTCTGCCCTCCTCTTTCAAAATCAGGGAAATTCGGGAAAAAATCGTTTCTTCAATAAATTCTATCAAGCCCTCAAACATCTTGGCTTTACTTGGAAAATGTCGATAAAGCGCTGCCTCGGAAACACCCACGTGTTTTGCAAGCCCGGATGTTGTAATCCGCCCGCCCGGGGTTTGTTCCAGCATTTCTGCCAATGATTGGAGGATCTGATCTCGTCTGGAAACTTTCGGAGTCGGTTCAAGCATTATGATTGTGGTCCTGTTTTTTTGCTGTCACTCGCGAAGACTATTCTAGTGATTTGTTCACGACTGTGCACTCTTTGAAATCAATGTACCAATTCCTTCATCGGTTAATAATTCGAGTAGCACGGCGTGTGGGATTCTACCATCGATGATTTGGGCGGTGCTTACGCCATTTTTAACAGCGCTAAGCGCACACTCAATTTTCGGCAACATACCCCCAGTGATTGTGCCATCCTCAATAAGCTTGTCGACGTCCTCTGCGGACAATCCAGTAAGCAGGTTACCTTCCTTGTCTTCAAGACCAGGTACGTTAGTGAGCAGGATCAATTTTTCAGCATTGAGCGCTTCAGATATTTTGCCCGCCACGAGATCGGCGTTGATGTTGTATGTCTCGTTGTCGTCGCCATATCCGATAGGTGCGATAACAGGAATAATATCCGATGAAACACACACATCGATGATGTGTTGATTCACGTTCACAACCTCGCCGACATGGCCAATGTCGAGAATCTCCGGTGCTTTCAGATCTGGAGAAGCACGTTCTATCAACATCTTCTTTGCCTTTATCAACGCGGCGTCCTTCCCAGTCAGCCCTACGGCCTGTCCACCATTTTGATTAATCAGGCTAACGATGTCTTGATTCACTAGGCCGCCCAGCACCATCTGAACAACGTCCATGGTTTTGCTATCAGTAATCCTCATGCCGTCCACGAAACGGGATTCAATATTCAGCTCTTCGAGCACCTTACCTATTTGAGGGCCGCCGCCATGAACAACAACGGGATTCATGCCCACGAGTTTCATCATGACAATATCTTGGGCGAAATTTCGTTTCAGCGCCTCGTCGACCATTGCATTGCCACCGTATTTTATAACGATGGTTTTATCGGTGAACCTTTGAATATAGGGTAGTGCTTCAGTAAGCACTTGAGCGACATTAGTTGCATCATCACGGGAAAGAGACATGTTTATCTACCAATAAGTATGAGAGAAAAATAGGCGAACAACCTACGTGCTAGAACTCTAGCGATTCATCAACCATTTTAAGCTTTTGCCTGAAGTCGTTCTTAATTCGCTCGAGGCTTTTGGCGTCGTCCGCCTCGAATCTCAGGGTGAGGCATGGGTTTGTGTTTGAGGCCCTTATTAGACCCCAACCATCTGAGAAATCAACACGGGTACCGTCGATATTATTCAAAGTGCCTCCTTCGAAATCCGCTAGCTGGTTAAAGTTTCTAATTATATCGAACTTCTCAGCTTCGGAAACGAACATCTGAATTTCAGGTGTTGAGACGCTGACAGGAAACTCGCTCATCAAATCCTTTAGACTCTTTGGTTGTGCACCAACAATTTCCAGCAGTCTTGCCGCTGCATACAACCCATCGTCAAATCCGTACCAACGCTCGTTAAAGCAAACATGACCCGACAGTTCGCCGCCAAGTACAGCATCGGTTTCTTGAATTTTTTCTTTCAAATAGGAGTGACCACTCCTGCAAATTATCGGTCTGCCACCAAAACTGCTAATCACGCTATGGAGGTGACGGGTGCATTTTACGTCATAAACAACATCTGAGCCCGGATTTCTTGATACGACGTCTTTTGCAAATAACATAAGCAGCTGATCCGGCCATACAATTTCTCCATCACCAGTGATGGCAACAATTCGGTCCCCATCGCCATCGAGCGCAATACCAAGATCCGCTTCATTCGATCTAATTGTTATAATAAGATCTTCGAGGTTCGCGGGTATTGTCGGATCAGGGTGATGGTTTGGAAAGCTCCCATCTACTTCACAGTAAAGCGGTAAAACCTCACAGCCAAGCGCACTGAGTAGGTCCGGTGCGATGTCACCTGCGATGCCATTACCGCAGTCGATGACTACTCTGAGGGGTTGCGCCACGATAACATCGTCTGCAATTGCGTCTATATAGTCGTCCCGAATATCACTTTCGGTTAACTGGCCCTCACCGGAACGAAAGTCTTCATTAAGAACACGCTGGTAGAGCTTCTGAATGTCCTCTGATACTAGGGTTCGTCCTTTCAGAACGATCTTGAATCCATTGTAATCTGCAGGGTTGTGACTGCCTGTAATCGCTATACCGCTCTGAGTGTCAAGCGTGTTAGTGGCAAAATATACCAGCGGGGTCGGCACCGCACCGATACTATGCACATTTGTTCCCGTAGTAAGAATGCCATTGATGAGCGTATCCATCACCGCAGGACTTGAAATCCGTCCGTCGGCGCCTACTATCAAGGTTTGCTCGCCTAGTTCTTTGGCCTCTGATCCAATCGCTTGGCCAATTTTTTTGATGACTTCTGTGGTGAGAGTCTGGTTTATGATGCCCCTGATATCGTAAGCACGGAAGATAGTTGCAAGCCCATCTTCGGTCGACTCCTTTTTGTCAGTATCGAAGTATTCACTGTCAGTTACTTCTTCGACTATCGAGCCCTCGTGCTCAACGACAGGGATTTCTTTCGCTTCAATATCTCTCATCTCAACGTTAGAGCCTGATGTTGTATCCTGCTCGCAAGTTAGCGCATCGAGGTTAATGTCTGGCGGTGTGACCGCCACAGGCACTGTTTGTTTCTGTCTAAGTTTGGTGAGTGAGGCGTCTAATTCTAAAAAGGCATGCAGGCCATAGCGGGCTCTCGTGTCACCGGTGCCGTTCGATACATCGTCCATTTGTCGCTGAAGCCGTGCTGAATCCGCCTCAACCAGAGAAATAGATTTACGGGCGCCGACGAGGACACCGATGGTAGCGATCAAGAGAAATAGCAGGCCGGGCGCTAGATAAAATAGCGCATGACCAGTGGACTGATCCATTAGCTCGACGTTGGGTTTATAACTCATATGCCAGTTTGGATTATCCAGCGGCCGTTCCAGTACGAGGTTGAATCCACCGGAGCCGTGGCTAAATATCGCAGAAGGCTCAGTATTGCGAAAGGTTTGGTGAATCGTCACTTCGCCCTGAAGTTCATCGCCGAAGATGTCGCCGAGTGCGCTGATCTCGAGATAGATAAACAAGGTGCCTGTAACCCTTGGGTCTGGCGGCGATTTTATGGGTGCGGCAACGCTTATCAGCCAGCGTCCGTTGGCGCTCGCGGCTTCAGGAAATACGCTTTCGCCAGTTTCCACCCGATTAACCAGGTCGAGAGAAGTAAAAGTAAACGGAGGAATCGCTTCGCGCTCTACGGTGGCTTCTTTAAGTCCGATGAGTCTGACCCTCACTGCATGGGGGATTGTTTCCCTCAGTCTGGCTTCCTCAAGCGCGCGCTGTGTGACGTTACCGTTGCTGACAAGTTCACTGAGACGGATGCTCGTGGCGACGCGATTCGCCTGGGCGAGCAGTTGATCCTGCCTCTGATTCACCCGAAGTTGCAAATTGTTAGCGACGACATTTCCCAAGTGTGCTTGGTAATGGCTATTGATGGCGGGTTGTAGAAAAAAGACAGATGCGAGCGTGCACAACAAAAATCCAGCGACAACAAAGATAAGTTGGGTTTTGCTGAATACGATGAGTTCGCTTCTATTGTTCACTCGCATACTTTTTAGCTGGTACCGGAGGAACCGAAACCGCTTTCACCTCTGATTGAATCCTCGAAATCTTCAACCACTGAGAAAGTCATTTGCGCAATCGGGACGAGCACCAGCTGGGCAATTCTGTCTCCGCGCTCAATCGTGAATTCAGTTTCGCCGCGATTCCAGCAAGAAATCATCAGCTCTCCCTGATAGTCAGAATCAATCAACCCAACGAGATTTCCAAGTACAATACCGTGTTTATGGCCCAGACCGGATCTCGGCAGGATCAACGCTGCATAACCCGGATCTTCAATGTAGATAGCCAACCCGGTAGGAATCAGCTCACAATCACCTGGGGTGAGCGTAACTGGTCCGGGAATACAGGCGCGCAAATCCATGCCGGCTGATCCCGCAGTGGCATAGGCAGGCATGGGTATCTCCTGACCAATTGAATCGTCTAGAAGTTTTACCTGAAGTTTATTTTTCATAACAGTTTGTCTTCGCTGAGTAGTTCTAAAATGTCGCGCTTTCACAATGTCCGAAATCGGCTCACATGATTGTGTTGCTGCCGACATCGAGTTGGCTGATTATCTCACACCAAAATCGCCTTTATCTGGCAGACAGAAGCTCAGGATTCAATAGACTACTAGAAACTATTCGCTGACCAGATTTAGGGGTCAAATTGTCATGTATGAGCAGTCTCGAGCGAATCAGCATGGCGTGTGAAAGCAACGTGATAACAGATCAAAGATAGCATTTTTATACCCTTCGGGTCCGGATTAATCCTCAGTCAAAAGGTGATCATGATATGGCATTAGCAGAATGGCCGATAGAAGAACGACCCAGAGAGAAATTGCTCAGTTTTGGTGCTGCATCGCTTTCAGATGCAGAACTGCTGGCAATTTTTCTGCGTACGGGGACAAGAATGAAGCCAGTAATGGCTTTGGCTAGGGATTTGTTGAACGAATTTCACGGCGTGAGAGGGCTTCTAGAGGCAGACAAGCAGACATTGATCGGGGCTTACGGTATCGGTGAAGCCAAATTTGCCCAGCTCCACGCGGCCCTAGAGCTCACCGAACGATACTTACAGGCTGGGTTCGAACGGGGTGATGCAATCACAGACCCCGGAACGACGCGTCGATTTTTAAAAAGCAAGCTAAGAGGTTATGCCCGAGAAGTATTTGCCTGTCTTTACATGGATAACCAGCATCGCCTGATTAAATATGAAGAGCTATTTTTTGGCACCATAGATGGTGCGAGCGTTCACCCTAGGGAAGTAGTGAAACATGCGCTAAAACATAACGCGGCGGCGGTAATATTCGCGCACAATCATCCCTCGGGGGTTGCGGAGCCAAGCCAAGCAGATCAGAGAATCACCGACCGATTAAAATCTGCTCTGTTGTTGGTCGATGTCCGTGTGCTGGATCACATGATCGTCGGCGACCGGGAAGTTTTATCTTTCGCGGAAAAGGGACTACTTTAGGCTCGATAAAAGCGCTGTCTAGTGGTTGAAAGTGGCCAATTTCAGGGCCCGTTCGGCCCTGCGTCGGCAACGTCATTATCGTAAATTGTTTGAAAAGAAAAAGGTGTTCTGGTATAAAGCACGGCTCTCGGTAGGCAGCCTGATACGAAATTGGTTTTAACAGGTTGCAGAAGAGCTGACCGGATTGGCAGGGCTCCTGCCAAAGAAACGATTAAACGAGAAATAGAAGGGCGACGTCATGTCCAAAGTATGTCAAGTAACAGGTAAGCGACCAGTGGCCGGAAATAACGTTTCCCATGCGAATAATAAAACGCGTCGTCGGTTTGTACCCAATATTCACGACCACAAGTTCTGGCTTGAGAGCGAAAACCGTTTTGTGAAGCTCAGAGTATCCGCCAAGGGTATGAGAATTATTGACAAAAAAGGTATCGATGTTGTTGTGGCAGAAATGCGAACAGCGGGCCAAAAAATCTAGGAGTAAATACTATGAGAGATAAGATTAAGCTGGTCTCTTCGGCAGGCACCGGGCACTACTATACGACTACAAAGAATAAGCGAACAATGCCCGACAAGATGGAAATCAAGAAGTTCGACCCTGTCGTCCGAAAGCATGTGACGTACAAGGAATCTAAGATCAAATAGTCCTATGCCTTTATGCAAGTTTCGATAACCCTCGACCTCAAGCGCGAGGGTTTTTGCGTTATGGGGTACCCATTATTCTGGATAATCGAATATTTCCCTGAAAATCGACTGCACCTTGCCAACCCGCCTTGATGAATGTTGTAGCGTGATCTTCTAGGACTAAGAGGGGCCCAACAAGCTCATCCGATGCTTTGAGTTGTCGGCGATGAATCTCCATTAACCCAATCTTCTTTGAGACACGCGCATCTCCTTCGGTTTCATCGCGGTATCGTGTGCCCGGGCCATCGGCCTTTGAAATTGACGGTAGTTGTCTAGTTTCCTGAAGTCCCACTGCGCTCAATCTGATATTGAGAAGTTCGATATCCACTTCTATGCGATGTCCATATTGCTTTTCATGTTCTTGATGAAATCGCTCGATCGCACCCTCAATTGTGCTGTACTCGATATTCAACGTATGTGATTGTCCGAGATAACGAAGATCCAGGCTCGTGACCGAATGGATATCTGTGATGCCCTCCGCTGCCAGCTCCGTGCGAGCTTGTTCAATTAGATTTTCAATGCGGTTTTCGAGTGTTGAGGTTTCCAATTGCTCGATGAGGCAACGCCAGGTTTGCACTAGCTCTCTGCCAGGTTCAGAGGTCACCATCCCTTGTGCAGACAAAATGCCGCTGTTTCGAGGAACGATCGCCTCCGGAATCTCTAGGGCCTCGGCTAATTCGCAGACGTGAAGGCCACCCGCACCGCCAAAACACATAAGGGAAAACTCCCTTGGGTCGAAACCCTGTTGTATCGAGATAACTCGAAGCGCCTGAGCCATGTGCTCGTTAGCCAGTTTCACAATCCCTTCAGCAAGGGTTAAGACCTCCATATCGAATTCCGCTGCCAGTGGTGCCATGGCGTTATATGAAGCTTCTATATCGAGCATCATCCGCCCCCCGAGAAAGGCCGTGTTGCTGATCCGTCCTAGGATCAAATTCGCATCGGTCACGGTGGGCGCAGTGCCACCCTGACCGTAGCAGGCAGGACCAGGATTCGCGCCAGATGATTCGGGCCCAACTTTTAGCAAGCCACCGCTATCGATACTTACGATAGAGCCACCCCCGGCACCAATGGTGTGAATATCAGCCATGGGCACTGAGATAGGAAAGCCAGCGATTTTCCCCTGGTTAGTTAAGCTGATTTTGTTCTCCAACAAAGCGACGTCGGTAGAAGTACCCCCCATATCGAAGGTCATCAGATTCGTTTGTTTAATGCTTTGGCCAATATGCATGGCAGCAGCCAGTCCACCGGCGGGCCCAGACAGTAACAGGTTAACCGCGCGCACCGCTGCCAGATGGCTAGCGACGGTGTGACCTGAGGATTGCATAATGGCCAGGGGTGCTGGTGCAAGGCTGCGCTGTAGAGAATTAAGATAGTCCCTGATTAAAGGTCCAATCCAACTGTTCACCCAGGTTGAAATACCTCGTTCATACTCGTTGATTTCGGGCAGCACAAAAGATGAACGCGAAACGAAGAAATGTTCCTGAAACAACGCTTCGATAGTCATTTCATCGGCGGGATCAAGGTAGGAAAAAAGTAAATTAATCGCTATGGCTTCTGGCTTCAGGGATTTGACATCATGTTCCAATTTTTTGAGTGCCGCGGGAGTTAAGGGTGTTACTACCTCTCCCTTTGCATCAAGTCTGACATCGACCTCAAGGTTCAGTGATGGATCGAATCGAACCTTGGGTAAATCAGGTGTAAGGTTATAGAGTTCTTCTCTCGTTTGTCTGCCGATTGCCAGTACATCTGCCAAGCCTGTGTTTGTAATATATGCTGTGCGGACGCCTTTACCCTCAAGCGCAGCATTGGTTGCAACTGTGGTTCCATGGATAATCAGGATGGCTCCGCTGCGAACAGATTCGGTCAAAGCCATTTCCTCGATGCCCTGCAGAATAGCCTCATCCGGCGCATGCGGGGTCGAAAGTACTTTGTGGACCTGCACCTGATGTTTTGCTCCCGGTTGATGCAGGTAGACAAAATCAGTAAAAGTGCCGCCGGTATCAATGCCTAGTATGGGCGAAGACTTGCTGGTCATTTCGGTTTGCGTCTGTCCTATAAAAGAAAGTAGAAGCACGGTATAGCGGCAGTGTGGTGGAAGCAACCCCGGCTGTATACACTTGAATAACTAATAATCTAGAAGCAATTTTACTTATGCCTGAACTACCAGAGGTTGAAACGACCCGCCGGGGAATTGAACCACATTTGATTGGTGAGCGTGTCGCTTCGGTGATCGTGCGTCAGCCAAAGTTGAGGTGGGAGATATCACCTGAGTTGGCTCAGATGCTCTCGGGGCAGGTCATTCTGGGTGTCGAACGAAGGGCGAAATATTTACTGATTAATACGGTGCAGGGGCAGGTGATGATTCATCTTGGCATGTCTGGTTCGCTCCGAATTCTTGATTCGAGTACGCCAGCTGAAACCCATGATCATGTCGATTTCGTCCTGCAAAACGGGCGAATGCTTCGCTATCACGATCCCCGACGATTTGGTTCAATTTTCTGGTTGAACGAAGAATATAAACACACTTTGCTGGAGAATCTTGGTCCTGAACCGCTTTCTGCAGTGTTTGATACGAATTACCTTTACGCGGTCAGTCGTTCAAGGAAAACATTGTTAAAGTCTTTTCTAATGGATGGTCGGGTCGTCGTGGGGGTCGGCAATATATATGCAAATGAAGCTTTGTACATGGCTGGCATCAGGCCGGATATTCCCGCTGGAAAACCCTCACGCGTTCGTTATTTGAAACTGGTCAATGCTGTAAAGCAAGTGTTGTCTGAAGCGATTGAAGCCGGTGGCACCTCACTGAAAGATTTTGTTCGCGAGGATGGTTCACCGGGGTACTTTAAACAATCGCTAAATGTTTATGGGCGTGGTGGTGAGCCCTGCCTTGGCTGCAGCAGAGCATTGAAAGAGATTCGCCTGGGTCAACGAACGACGGTGTTCTGCACTCGGTGTCAGACCTGAGGCAGCTAGATTGTGCCGTCGGCTAGTGCCCTTGAAACGGCAGGGTGAACAAACTGGGAAACATCTCCGCCATAGCCCGCGATCTGTCTGACCAACGTTGAAGAGATATAGGAGAACTCCTCAGATGGTGCAAGAAACACCGTTTCTAGGCCGGGTTTTAACGCGCGATTCATGTTGAGCATTTGGAATTCGTATTCGAAGTCAGTAAAAGTTCGAATACCCTTTAGAATGATCTCCGCATCAATTTCTCTGGCAAAGTCGACCGTCAGTGTATTGAATCCGATGACGTCAACATCCTTCACATGAGCGAGTGCTTCTTTGGCCAAGTCAATCCGCACAGTTAAATCGCCTGGGCTCTTATGTGGACTGGTGGCGATCCCAAGAACGACTCTGCCAAAAATTTTTGCCGCTCTCTCGACGAGGTCGGCGTGACCGTTGTGTAGTGGGTTGAAGGTGCCTGGATAAAGTACAGTTGTCATTGGAAACCGAGTGCTTTGATTTAGGAAAATGAATCATACATGAGCTTAATTTTGGATACACCCATGATTGAAAACCTTCGTTCGATCGAAAAATGGTTGAATATTCAACTAATGACCGAATTGGCACAGGCAATAATGTACCTTTCCGGCTTTTTTCTGTTTGAAAATTTCAAGTGATGTCGGCAGCACATTAGGGAGTATCTTGACGGGACTTTCAATATAGATGAGGCCGTCTGTCGAGAGTAATCCCTGGCTAATAATTAGCGGCAATATCGTCTCCAGCTCAGCACCCGCGAAAGGTGGGTCCAGATAAATGATGTCAAAGGGTCCGCCTTGTGGGTTTTGCACCCATGCAGCGGCAGATCTGTTGGAACAATGAAATGAATCCATAGTGCCGGCGATGTTGTTAAATTCATTGATCAGATGTGTATGTACTAAAGTCGACTGTTCAACCAGCGTGACTGAACCCGCGCCCCGCGATAGGGACTCGAAACTAAGAGATCCGCTACCGGCATAAAGCTCAAGGCAGTTAGCGCCATGAATAAATCCTTGCAGCCAGTTGAACAGTGTTTCTCGTATTCTGTTGGGTGTAGGGCGAATTTCATCGTGCGGCGCGAAAGATATTTTGCGGCCACGCCACTTTCCGCCGATAATTCGCATAGAATAAATGGATGAGTTCATTTCAGAAGTCGTTTTCGTGCCGCGTCAATGGAATCGGTATCGAGGCTTGATACAAACCAGGTAATAACCGTAATGACAGACAATGTTGCAGAAGAGGCAAAAAAAGGCAAATCGGGTTTTTTCTCGAGGATAAAGGCTGGGCTATCCAAGACCCAAAACAAGTTCAGTGAAGGTATGGGCCGGGTATTTCTCGGTGAAAAAATCATCGATGAAGATTTGCTGGAAGAGATTGAAACGTTGCTACTGACCTCTGATCTCGGCGTTCAGGCAACAGAAGATGTTATGGCTAACCTAGCGAAAAAAGTAGCGCGAAAGGAACTGGGTCATGCGCAAGCGCTTTACACAACCCTGAAGCAGGAACTCACCACGTTACTGCAGGGAGTAGATATCGGATTAACCATTCCCACCTTCGATGACCCAGCTGATCACAAGCCTTTTGTGATTCTCATGGTTGGTGTAAACGGGGCGGGTAAGACTACGACCGTTGGAAAGCTCGCGAAACGTTTTCAGTCTGAAGGCAAGACTGTGATGCTGGCCGCGGGAGATACCTACCGTGCTGCGGCGGTTGAGCAATTAAAAGTATGGGGTGAACGTAATGACGTACCTGTGGTCGCACAGGCAACTGGTTCCGATAGTGCTTCTGTGATTTTTGATGCGCTTGAATCTGCTCGTGCCAGGAAAGTAGATGTATTGATAGCGGATACGGCGGGCAGATTGCAGAACAAAAAGAATCTAATGGATGAACTGAGTAAAATCAGACGGGTAATGGGCAAGCTTGATGTAGACGCGCCTCACGAGGTGATGTTGGTGCTTGATTCCACAACTGGTCAGAATGCGTTATCCCAAGCCAACGAGTTTTTGCAGGTGGTTGATGTGTCTGGTCTATCGATAACAAAGCTCGATGGTAGCGCAAGAGGTGGGGTTGTCTTCAACATTGCGCGAGAATTCAATATACCTATCCGATTCATTGGCATCGGTGAAAAAATAGATGACCTCCGTCCATTTAATGCCGAGGAATATGTAGAAGCAATATTCGATGGCGTAAATACAGGCTTGTAGATGTTGTGATTAGATTCGATCAGGTAAGCAAAAGATACGAAGGTGGCAAGGAGGCCTTATCGCGGGTCAGTTTTGAAATGCCGGCCGGTGAAATGGCTTTTCTGACCGGGCACTCAGGAGCAGGTAAAAGCACCTTAATGAAGTTGATCATTGTCATGGAGCGAGCGAGTCAAGGACAGGTTATTGTCAACGGGACTAATCTCAACCGTATAAGCGCAAAGCAGGTGCCTTATATTCGTCGTAACGTTGGCGTTGTGTTCCAAAATCACCAACTGCTCTTTGATCGGACAGTCTACGATAACGTTGCGCTTCCGCTAACGATAGCGGGATATCAACCGAGAGAAGTGGGCCGACGCGTTCGCGCCGCACTAGGTAAATTGGGGCTCAGCAAGAAAGAGAAGCAATATCCGGTTGCGTTATCGGGTGGTGAACAACAGAGAGTGGGTATTGCGCGAGCAGTGGTTAATCGCCCCACAATTTTACTGGCGGATGAGCCGACCGGTAACCTCGATCCGACGTTGTCTCGGGAAATCATGGATCTCTTTGATCAGTTTAATCAAGTTGGCGTAACCGTTCTGATTGCCACCCATGATTTAGATCTGGTGGCTCGCATGGGCAAGCGCGAACTCATACTGAAACAGGGTCGATTATTGGAAGGTAAAAGTTAGATGTCGCCTAGCGCCAATGCAAGCCTCTCGTCCCGGAGTTTGTTGGATAAGATCCAATCCTGGGTTCGCCATCATCGCCAAATTGCTTGGAACAGCTTGAGCCAGCTGCTTGATACCTGGGTGACAAGTTTAATGACTTGGTTGGTAATCGGCATAGCCATCGCGTTACCCACTATTTTGTACTTGTTACTGGGAAACTTAACTGAACTCGGTGGTGACTGGGATGGTCAACCCCGGATTAGTGTTTATCTGAAAGAAGAGGTTAGTGTCAGTGCAGGTAAGGCTTTCGCTGTGTCTCTTTCGGAAGAGCGGGAAGTTTTAACAACAAACTACATATCAGCGGAACAGGCACTTACTGAATTTCAGGCGCAGTCGGGCCTAGCGAATGTGATCGCGAGCATCGGCGAAAACCCCCTACCGGCTGTGATTGAACTCACACCTGCGATTGAGCAGGCTGCCGGGCTAAAATTGTTGGTCGCCCAATTGGCCGCCGATGACAGGATAGAGACGGTAGATCTGGATCTGGAATGGATTGAACGATTGCTGGCACTCGTTGCATTCGGAGAGCGTTTTGTTATTGCCCTCAGTGTGTTTCTTGGTTTGGGTGTGCTGTTGTCCATTGGCAATACGATCAGACTGGCAATTGAAAATCGCCGCGCAGAAATAGAAGTCGTGAAGTTGGTTGGGGGCACAGATAGCTTCGTCCGACGACCTTTCTTGTATCTAGGGTTCTGGTACGGTGCAGGTGGGGCCGTCATGGCTTGGTTGCTGGTGGAGAGTAGTTTCCTATTTCTTGCGGGTCCAATAGAGCGATTAATGACCTCCTACAGTAATACTTTTGGACTCACTGGCCTTGGCATTGGTGACACATTTACGCTACTTCTCAGCGGTGGACTGCTTGGGGTTGTCGGGGCTGGTTTGGCAGTAAGTAAGCACTTACATTCAATAAAGCCCAATTAAAACAGAGGTCCAAGCTGCAGAGATCACGGCCTCTCAACGACTATGAAAACTTATTGTAAAAGTTACGATCGAAACGCTGCTACGTTCGTATAACTTTTTGTAGGGAAATGGCAGTCTCGTCAAATGAGTGCTAGACTGCGCACCCGAAATTAAAAGGTCATAAATGAGTACTAATATCCAGCCAGTCGATCTGATGTCACCAGGTGCTAACTTGGAGGCATATATTCAGGCAGTCAACACGATTCCGCTACTTAGCGTGGAAGAGGAAAAGGAACTGGCAGAAAAACTCTACTATGACGCAGATCTAGACGGCGCGAGACGACTGGTAATGTCTCACCTGCGTTTCGTTGTCTACGTGGCGAAGTCCTATTCGGGCTATGGTCTTTCTGAGGCGGATCTGATCCAGGAAGGCAATGTCGGACTGATGAAGGCAGTGAAGCGCTATAACCCAGAATTCGGGGTCAGGCTTGTATCTTTTGCAGTGCACTGGATAAAAGCAGAAATGCATGAGTTCATTCTGAAAAACTGGCGCATCGTGAAAGTCGCTACGACCAAAGCGCAGAGGAAGCTGTTCTTCAATCTCCGAAGTAGCAAGAAAAGACTGGGTTGGATGAACGAGCAAGAAGTCAATCATATCGCCGAGGCATTAGGGGTAGAACCCAACCACGTGCGGTTAATGGAAGGAAGGCTAGCCGCGCAAGACGATGCATTCGATGGGTCGGCAGATGATGACGAAGAGGCTTACTCACCCTCGCACTACCTCCATGATCCCGGATTAGACCCTGCGCTAATCGCCGAAAATCAAGACCACGCCGAGTCTGAGCAAAAGAAATTGCGGGAAGCATTTTCGCAACTCGACCCACGCGCACAGGAAATCGTTGAAAGTCGCTGGCTCCGGGATGACAAGATGACGCTGCACGAGTTAGCAAGCAGATTTGGCATTTCAGCTGAAAGAGTTCGGCAGTTGGAACAGAACGCGTTAAAAAAGCTGCGTAATCAAATACACGCCTAAGCACCTCGGGTTCGCAACCAAGTACTTCATTTAACACTACGTCGTGCACCAATGATCAAGCACCTGTACACCTTTGCCGCACTCAGCGGATTCTGTAGCGTTGCTTGCGGCGCTTTCGGATCCCATGCATTGAGTGACATTCTAGAGCCAAGGATGTTGGCAGCGTTTAAAACCGGTGTGCAATACCAAATGTTTCATTCACTCGCGTTGCTGGCTACCCTCCTCGTCATGGAGGTTCGTGGGCAGAACCTGCAATTAACGCTCTCCTGTTATAGTTTTGCTGCTGGGATTATATTTTTTTCCGGTAGTCTTTATCTCTTAGCGCTGACCGGGCTTAATTGGATTGGCCCGGTCACACCTTTTGGCGGCTTGTTATTATTGTTAGCTTGGGTATTGCTGGCTGTCGGGATCTGGCAAGCATCAAGCGCAGACTGACGACGTGCGGTAACGAAGCAACGTGTAAAAGAGAATTTCTGATGAGTAGCAAACCGCCAGTAGAAACAAACAAGCCTTACAAGAGAGAGATTCGAAGCTTTGTTATTCGTGATGGGCGAATAACCCCCGGGCAAATAAAAGCGCTAGAGGAATATTGGCCAATCTACGGTTTCGATCTGGCAGGTGATCCTAGTCCACAAAGCGAGCCCTTGGATAGAAACATGCCATTCCTGACCGAGCAACCTGTTGTCTTAGAAATAGGCTTCGGCATGGGTGATTCTTTGTTTGAAATGGCGATGCAATCCCGAAGTACCAATTTTATTGGCATAGAAGTTCACAGACCGGGAGTAGGACATCTGCTGGGTCTGGTCCATCAGGAAGGCCTCGAGAATGTTCGAGTGTTCAGGGCAGACTCAGTTGAAGTATTAAAGTTCGGACTGCCTGATAATATCTTGGATAAGGTACAGATTTTCTTCCCTGACCCTTGGCACAAAAAGAAGCACCATAAGCGCAGACTTGTCACCAGCGCATTTGTCGCGTTGATTCGGGCCAAACTTAAACCCGGAGGTCTACTGCATATCGCGACGGATTGGGAACCTTATGCTGAGGAGATCGCTGAGCTGATGGCGGACGCAACGGCGTTCGAAAAGTGCGACGTACCGGAACGCGTTGTAACCAAATACGAGAGAAGAGGACTGCGACTCGGACATGTTGTGACAGACATGGCCTACGCGCTGCGCGAGTGAATTAGCAAGGGTAGGGTCAGACTAGTAACAAAAGTTCATTCAAAAACTGTAAACCCAACGATGATGGCTGAATGCCGTCACCTCTCTCAGTAATCATTGACCTTGTTTTTGCTCTTTCGATGAATGGTCTGAGAGCGGTTCTGCTGAGCCCAGTATTTTCCTCAAATTGTTGATAGCTGAATCCATCGACCAGCCGCATTGTATTCATTAGATATTCGAGTAACAGATCGCTTGAAGGTACCAAGCTGTATTTTGCATTGGGACTGGCGAGGTAGTCTGCTGGAAGTCTCGTCTTGGTGCTGCGAGAAAGCGCTTTTCCCTGTCGATGTTTACCGTGTGCGCCTGCACCTATCCCAAGGTAGTTACCAAAAGACCAGTAGTTGAGATTGTGTTTGCTTCGAAAGCTTGGGCGACTAAATGCGGATACTTCATATCGGGAGAAATCGTTCTTCTCTAGCAGTGATAGACCTGCTTCATAAATTTCCCAAAGCGCATCCTCGTTGGGGAGACTTGGCGGTTGTTTGTAGAAAACGGTGTTGGGCTCAATCGTAAGTTGATACCAAGAAATGTGTTCGGGTTGAAGATCAATAGCATGCTGTAAGTCATTCATCGCTTGTGTCAAATCCTGACTTGGCAAGCCATGCATGAGATCGATATTGATATTACTAAACCCGGCAGCTCTGGCGAGTTGATAGGTACGAATAGCACTTTCAGGAGAATGGATCCTGCCAAGGTTTTTAAGCTGTGAAGCATCAAATGACTGTACACCAAGGCTCAGGCGGTTCACGCCTGCCTCGCGATAACCAGCAAGCTTTTCTTCGGCTAATGGCTCAGTTTCACCGCTTTTTGATATAAGCGATTTAGATAGGTGATTTTCGTAACTCCCCGGGGATATGCTACCTGGGTTCACTTCCATCGTGACTTCGATTTTTGTTGCTAGATTGACGCGTTGTCTAATTTGATCAAGTAGGTAATCGATTCCCTTCGGCGAGAACAGGCTTGGTGTTCCTCCTCCCATGAAAATAGAACCAACCTCCATGGTGCTTGATGCGACAAAATTTCTCAGGAGATCTTGGTCTAGATCGGCAAGCAACGCGCTTATGTAATCATGCTCTGGGATACCATTAGGTTTCTCGTGCGAGTTAAAGTCGCAATAGGGGCATTTGCGTACGCACCAGGGAAAGTGAATATAAAGCGAATAGTTTGCCGTCATCTAGCGGTTAGCCAGAATCTGGTTTAGTTGTTTTAACGCAAGTCCGCGATGGCTATGGATGGTTTTTTCATCCTGAGTCAGTTCTGCAGCGCAACGATTCAAATGGGGAACAAAAAATATTGGATCGTACCCAAAACCTTTATCGCCTTTTGGGCTTGTAAGAATTTGACCCTCCCATGTGCCCATGGCAATGACTGGCGTTGGGTCTGCCTTGTGCTTCAGCATAACAATAATGCTTCGGAATCGTGCTCGACGAAGGTCGGTGGGCACGCCTTTGAGTGCCTCGAGTAGTTTAATATTGTTTTGACTATCGGTAGCGTCGGCCCCCGCAAAACGCGAAGAATAGATACCTGGTGCACCGTCTAAGTAGTCAACTTCCAGTCCCGAATCATCAGCAATTGCCGCTAGGCCACTTTGCTCGGCGGCATATCGCGCTTTGATGATGGCGTTTTCAACAAATGTCGTACCGGTTTCGTCTGGACTCTCAATATCAAGCTCAGCCATTGTCACAATAGAGAAATCTACTGGAAGATTTTGTTTTAACTCTTCGACCTTGTGGGCGTTATTGCTGGCGAGAACAACTTTCATGGATAGAGATTCCTAAAGATGATTTAGAACAGGACCAACCCTAATAATACTGTCGGTTGTAATTGAGATCATACGTCTCCTCCGAGCCGGAAGGTTTAATCCTAAGGGAAAACCGCAAAGTGTCTTTTTCATCGACAATTTGATTGGCAAGGTAATAGATCCCAGTGCGTTCATTGACTTCTATGAATGCTAGTTGGGTCAGTTGCCCAAGCAGGTTGAGAGACTGCCCTGTTACCTGTGCCTTCGTAGGGATGCCATTCTGCACAATCGAGATATTAGTGATTATGCTGTTCTTGGAGCGTGATATCCCATGGGCTTTAGCCACGTCCGGCGGAATTAACAAACTGCTGAAGGTGTTGTAGTGGATATCAAAGCCCTGCCACTGTACAAACTGTTCTGCGCGGCTCGCCGGTATCATCAAGAGATAGCACACGATGATGAATACAATGGTAGCAAGAGGTGATTTCATCAAATTAAGCTTCTTATGTGCTAGCGGCGGTGTTGGTCAATTCTGAGGTCGTCAAGAAACGCTGGTGGCTTGATCGATCGCCGAGGTTTGACGCGTGTATATCAAGAAATTCTGTCACACGTGATGATAAGCCCAAATTCTCGAACTTGAAATTATCCGTCAGGTACTTCCTTGGATATCGATTTGCCTCGCCATATTTAGGACCTGCCTGCATTTTCGGTTTTCGGTGCGTGGTTAAAATTTAAGGTAGCCCAAGAATGAGACCTGCTGGTATTCGCAGTGAAATAGCGATCGGTTTGATGACCAGTATGTCGTCGATGATGTGCAGGGCTGCAAAGACGAGAATGATTGATAGATCCAGACCTCCCATCGGCGGCAACAGTTTTCTGGCGGGCGTACAAATCGGATCTGTTATCTGATGAATAAGCACCAGCGCGGGATGGCTGGAATAAGGCGCGATCCAACTGGAGATCACCATGATAATGAGCGCGAAGAAATAGATGTTAAAGATCATTGAGAACAAACCAATCGCAACCCAGGCAAAATACACCGGGTGGATCAGCGGATTGCCGGAAAGCAGCATGATCATCACGATACCGATCAGTTGAACAATGAAGGCAGCGGTTAGCGATGCGAAATCCACACCCCGAATGGTTGGCAGCACTGTCCTGAAAGGGCGGATAGCCGGGTCTGTAATCTTGACGATACCCTGGCAGATCGGATTGTAATAATCGACCCGGGATATCTGCATCAGGAATCGGATCATGATCATAAGCACATACAAGCCGATGAAAGTTTGAATCAGGTAGATTCCTGCGCTGGCTAAATTTTGTCCCATTTCTGTCCCTTATATATTTTCGTTTTGCAACAAACGCCGATCTCAGGCTGTGACTTGGACCCCGTTGGCCGTTATCCACAAACTAGGCAAAACCATATTACAAGATATGCCTCAATGGGGCGAGAAGCTCATTCATTTGCGAGTTCAATAGAGCGCTTATGTGCCGATGCGATGGCCCGGGCAAAAATCGCGGGAATTTGATCCTCTGTGAGGGAATTGATAGCAGCAGCGGTAGTGCCTCCGGGAGAAGTCACATTGTTGCGAAGGATGGATACCGGGTCTGTCGAATCGCGGGCCATCATCGCAGCGCCAAGAGCAGTTTGTGTAACCAGTTGGTGGGCAACCTCCGGGGTCAGCCCCAGTTCAACTGCCGCGGCTTCCATTGCCTCAATGACAAGAAAAAAGTAGGCAGGTCCGCTGCCGGAAACTGCTGTAACAGCATCGAGGTCGCTCTCGCGCGGAAACCATTCGAGCAGGCCAATAGCGGACAGGATATTTTCAGCACTTTGCTTTTGTGCGTCAGTGACATTCGATGTTGCAAATAAACCAGTCATGCCAGCCTGAACCAGTGCCGGAGTGTTCGGCATGCACCGGATGATTGGCACCGATGCGCCCAGTCCAGCTTGCAGGGTGCCACTCTGTATACCTGCAGCGACGGAGATCACCAAGCGGTTTCCAATAGTCGGAGATAAGGACGCGCACAATTCAGCAATCGTGTTCGGTTTAACCGCTAGAACGACAACATCGGCTTGGGCTATTGCCTTGAGGTTGTCAGAGAAACCTGTCACCCCAGAAGGAAGTGCTGCGATCTGATTTTGGCTTGGATCTGCTGCAAACAGGCTCGAGGGAGATACGCCTTTTTTTAGCATTCCTCCCATAATTGCTTTTGCAATGTTACCCGCGCCCAGAAATGCGACTTTTTCTTGCATTGGTTTCTCCATCAGTTTCTCTCTCCAAAAATTGCTGTGCCGATACGCAGCCAGGTTGCGCCCTCTGCGATCGCTGCTTCGAGGTCTCCTGTCATGCCCATAGATAGTTGATCAAATCCCTGGAGCTCGCTACCGAGCTTGGCAATGCAGTGCTGTTTCAGATCCCCTAGCGCTTTAAAAGGCGCGCGTTGTAATTCAAATTCTGAAGCGGGCGCAGGAATTGCCATCAGACCTCTCAACTGTATGCCCGGAAGTTGCAAGATGGCCCGCATTAATTCGAGCAACTGCTCAGGTTTGACGCCTGATTTTGTTGGTTCGGCATCAATATTAACCTGCAGCAAGATGTTCAGAGGCGGCATGTGGGAGGGCCGTTGGTCACTCAGGCGTTTAGCGATCTTGTGGCTTGAAACCGTGTGAACCCAGTCAAAATGCTCCGCTATTGGCCTCGTTTTGTTGGACTGAATTGCACCGATGTAGTGCCAAATAGGCTTGGGCAGCTTTGCTTGATTCTTGATCTCTTCGATTTTTGTCAGGGCATCCTGCAGATAATTTTCACCAAAGTGAATCTGTCCCAGCGCTATTGCAGACGCTATCATGCTGACGGGCTTCGTTTTACTCACCGCCAGCAAGGCAACATGGTCTGGATCGCGGCCAAACTTTTCGCATGCGAGTTTTATGCCTAGCCTGACATTTTGCAGGTTGGCCTGAATGTCTTCGGCGGGTGATTGAGTGCTTTTCTGGTTCATATTAAAAACTGTGCTTAGTACGGCAGGCTAAGATAATCTGCGCTTTAGGCTATGGGTCAGAGTGTGGTGTAATGTTTGTTTCAAGAAGATTGTTGGCAAACATACCTTTCGATTTAGTTTGGTTAGCTTCGGATAAAATGTGAACCCGTAACATGACGATTGATCCTGTTTTTTTCAGCAGAGTGATAAAAGCAGCAGGGTAACACGCGCACGATTAATATTTCCGAGTTAAAGGCAAAACTAAATGGATATTACAGAACTATTAGCATTCAGTGAAAAACAGGGTGCCTCCGATCTGCATCTCTCAGCAGGTTTACCTCCCATGATTCGGGTTGATGGAGATATACGTCGGATTAATTTGCCTGCCCTTGATCATAAGGAGGTTCACTCCCTTATCTATGAAATCATGAATGATAAGCAGCGCAAGGACTACGAGGAGTTTTTCGAGTGCGATTTTTCATTCGAAGTGCCTGGAATTGCTAGGTTTAGGGTTAACGCATTCAACCACAACAGAGGCGCTGGTGGTGTATTTAGGACGATTCCCTCAAAAGTTTTGAGTATGGAAGACCTCGGTATGGGACAGGTATTCAAGGATATTTCCGAAACACCTCGGGGATTGATTACTGTCACCGGACCTACAGGTTCAGGCAAGAGTACAACCTTAGCGGCGATGATGGACTACATTAATGGTAGTCGTTATCAGCATATTCTGACCGTAGAAGATCCCATCGAATTTGTGCATGACAGTAAGAAATGTCTGATCAATCAACGGGAAGTCCACAGAGATACGCTGGGATTCAATGAAGCGCTGCGTTCGGCGATGCGGGAAGACCCGGATATTATTCTTGTAGGGGAAATGCGAGATCTGGAAACGATTCGGCTGGCACTGGAAGCGGCGGAAACTGGACACATGGTGTTTGGTACATTGCATACATCGTCAGCGGCGAAGACGATCGATAGAATTATCGATGTTTTTCCTGCATCAGAAAAGTCGATGGTCCGTTCGATGCTTTCTGAATCGCTCGCAGCGGTGGTCTCGCAAACACTTTTGAAGAAAATTGGCGGCGGTCGAATTGCGGCTCATGAGTTAATGCTCTGCACACCAGCGATCAGAAATCTGATTCGGGAAGATAAAGTTGCGCAGATGTATTCAGCGATTCAGACCGGCGGCAAGTTGGGTATGCAGACGCTAGATCAATGTTTGAAAGGTTTGCTTGAGCGGAATCTGATCACTCGGGAAGCAGCGGCAGAGAAAGCGAAAATTCCCGAAGATTTTAAATAAGAGCAACATGAATCATGCCCATGGATACTAGCTGGGTGCATGTGTACAAAGGACCTAAAAATACGAACCATGATAGATTTTGATAAATTGCTGAAAATTGTTGTTGAACAGGGCGCTTCTGACCTGTTCATTACTGCAGGACTACCACCGTCAATAAAAGTGAGCGGCCGTATGATGCCGATGTCCAAAACCCCTCTAACACCGGAGCAAGCCCGAGAACTCGTTCACAGCACAATGAACGAAGCTCAGGTAGAGGAGTTTGAGTCAGACCACGAGTGCAACTATGCAATTCATTCACCCGCTGTAGGTCGATTTCGGATAAGTGCTTTTTATCAACGCAATCAGGCGGGTATGGTGCTGCGAAGGATCGAGACTCACATTCCAACCTGTGACGACTTGTCGTTGCCTGACACCATCAAACAGCTTGCCATGTCGAAGCGGGGCCTAATTATTCTTGTTGGGGCAACGGGAACAGGTAAGTCGACCTCGCTGGCTGCGATGATTGGCCATCGCAATACCAATAGTAAAGGGCACATTATCACCATCGAAGATCCTATTGAGTTTATTCACGAGCATCGCGGCTGTATGGTCACGCAAAGAGAAGTTGGCGTTGACACGCCGAGCTTTGATGTTGCGCTTAAGAACACGCTACGACAGGCACCCGATGTAATCATGATCGGTGAAATTCGTAGCGCAGAGACCATGGATTATGCGGTGACTTTTGCTGAAACCGGCCATTTGTGTCTCGCGACACTTCACGCAAATAATGCGAATCAGGCACTGGATCGTATTATTAACTTTTTCCCCGTAGATCGTCACGCTCAGGTTTGGATGGATTTATCGTTGAACTTACGCGGTATGGTTGCGCAGCAGCTCATTCCAACTCCCGATGGAAAGGAACGCAGGGCAGCAATCGAAATTATGATTAATACGCCTTTAGTTTCAGATCTTATTCGGAAAGGAGAGGTGCATAAGCTCAAAGAAGTGATGTCGAAATCAACTGAACAGGGCATGCAGACATTTGATCAGGCGCTTTATCGCCTGTATACCGCGGGGGAAATAACCTACGATGCTGCGATTGCTTCAGCAGATTCTGCCAATGATTTGCGACTGATGATCAAGTTGGCTGGCAGCGCGCCGCCGGCGGCATCGGGGAGTATTGAGGGGCTCTCACTTGAAGACAGCGACGGTGGTATAGACTTCGGGCGCTGATCGGTTCAAGTGCACAATAGTTATTTGATTTCTATTGTGCGGTTTGACCGCTGATCCATTTCGCACGTCAATGCGCGCTTTTTCAGCGGCGAATTATTGAAGTTTAAGCCAAGATTCCAAGATAATCTGCGCTGCAATATCGTCTATCTCGTCACGGGAACGATCTGCAGGACCTCGTCGAGTGCTCGAATGCGATTCATGAAGCGATCTGGCCTCTCTGCTCGTGAGCCTTTCATCAATAGTGTGGTGCGGGATATTGAATCTGCCGGTTAATCGGCGGGCGAATTTCAGAGACCGTTGGGACATTTCACTTTCAGTTTCGTCCATATTGAGCGGAAGCCCAATGACAAATTGAGCGGGTTGCCATTCTAAGATCAGCTTTTCAATCTCGGACCAGTCTGGAACGCCGTCTCGGGCGGAAATAATTGCAATCGGATTTGCTGTTTTGGTGATCAACTGGCCGACAGCAATGCCGATTTTTCGAGTGCCATAATCAAATCCCATGATAACGTTTTGCGATGTCATAGCTTAGCTTTGCGATGTCGTAGAATGGTACAGGTTTAAATCAATCCCAAACAAAGCCGCGGCTTTTTCTGCCATATCTGAAGGGGCTGTTTCAAAGACGATCTCCCTTGTTGCAGGCGTGATGAGCCAGGCGTCTTCGATCAGTTCATTTTCCAATTGACCCGGCCCCCAACCTGCATAGCCTATCACTGGTAGAAGGTGTTCAGGGATCAATTGTTTTTTTAGATCTGAAATGAGGTCGTCTGAAGAAGATAAAATGACGCCTATGCCCGTATCAAGGCTTCCGGAGTAGGACTTTTCGTCTGAATGCAGAAAAAACAGCCGCGTTTGCTCAACCGGACCTCCTTCAAGCACGGGGGATGTAATTTTAGCCGGCATATTCTCAATCAGGCCGTCAAGTTCAGCATCCAGTGGTCGATTGATCACCAAGCCAAATGCGCCGTCGGCATTGTGCTGGAGAATGAGCGTGACAGTGCTATGGAAATAATCTCCGGTTAATCGTGATAGCGATATAAGAAAATGGTTTGCGAAATACTGATGACGCTCTTCCGATTTCCCCATGTCAGTGTTGATCATAGGATGCATCCCTCTAATAGCTGCGAAGCGAGCGGTTCTTGCGAAACTGCCAGGTACGTATAATTTCAAGCACATCGGTTGATTGCCGAAGTTCGTCAGGAAAAGGGGCAAATGGTGCGGCGAGGCGCACAATATGAATTGCTGCATCATCCAGTACCCGATGTCCGGAGGTCTCCAGTAGCTTCACTTCCTTTAGGCTGCCATCTGGTCTGATGGCAACCATCAGTCTCAGACTACCAAATAAGCTTTGGCTGCTTGCCTGACGAGGGTAATTCAAATTACCGATTTTTTCGATCTTTCGTCGCCAGGAATTCAGATAGTAGGCGTCTGCGCTTGATTTAGTCGATAGACTGGTTAACCGCTTGATACGTGGTCTTTTCGCATAGACCTGACGTTGCTTGTCGAGGTGGGCTTCGAGACTCGCGATTTCCAGTGAGCGCTGCAGAAGCGTTTTGGTAACTGGAATGTTACTACCATCGTCAACTTGCTCGGCAGGATCGGTCCGTGTAGCCACCTTGAGGTTTAATTTTTTGGTGGTCGTAATGACAGTCTGCTTTTGCTCGGTCGTTTTTGGTTGAGTCTGCGCTTCCTCGATGGGTGTTGTTTCTCGAACGACAGTGTCAAAGAACTCGGCTTCAGTTGTGGTGGTTGTGAGTGCTTTCTCTTCTAGGGTGCCGCTGCCTTGCTGGTTAAATTGTGCAAGAAAATCAGCTTTTTTTGGTTGGTTGTTACTGCTGTGTTGCGCGAGTGTGACTTCCATCGTATGCGTCGAGGAGGACCTATCCAGGTAGGTGAAGGTCACGCCGAGTATCATCGCTGCGTGTAGCGCTGCTGCCAAAAAAAACGTAAAAGTTAACCTGTCCGCCGGTGTGATGGCTGGGCTCATGGCCGTCATTAGCAGCAGATACCCTCGATGAAGTCTATATAGTCACCGGCAATATCGATATCGTGGGCTTTGCTAATCTCCCTGATGCAGGTTGGGCAAGTGACATTTATCTCGGTTAAATAATCGCCAATGACGTCAATGCCGACAAAGTAAAGGCCACGGGCTTTGAGATCAGGACTAATTTGTTCACAGATCCATCTGTCTCGATCATTCAGCGGCCGTGTTACTCCCTTACCCCCTGCTGCAAGGTTTCCGCGAGTTTCTCCTTTTGCTGGGATTCTGGCTAATCCATAGGGTATGGGTTCTCCATTGATGAGCAGTATGCGTGTATCGCCATTAACAATATCGGGGATAAATCTCTGCGCCATGGTCTGTTGCTTGCCGTTGTCTGTCAGTGTCTCGATGATGACATTGAGATTTGGATCGTCTCCAGCCACGCGAAAGATTGATGACCCTCCCATACCGTCTAAAGGTTTGAAAATCACGTCCCCATGTTCCTGATGGAAAGCTTTCAGAATACTGGGATCGCGTGTGACTACATGAGGAGGGCAACATTGGGGAAACTGCAGTGCATAGAGTTTCTCGTTACAGTCGCGGATGCTGCCGGGACGGTTAAGGATCTTCAGTCCGTCTTTTTCTGCCATTTCGAGCAGATAGGTTGTGTAAATGAACTCCATATCGAATGGGGGTTCCTTACGCATCAGGACTGCGTCCATTGTGACCAGAGGCGCTGTATGCTCGCCTGTCATGCTGTACCAGTCGACGAGTGCTTCGGTGAGTGCCAGTTTTTTGAAATTACCCTGCACGACACCTTCCTGAATGAATAAGTCGGATTGTTGCAGAAAGTAAATGGTCCATCCCTTTGATTGGGCCGCCAACATCATGGCGAGAGTGCTATCTTTTTTGGGGTTGATGGTCTCCAGTGGATCCATCAGTACGGCAAGATTAAAACTCAAAACGACGATTCCTCATACGGGTTCGATTTAAATAACAAGCGATCCGCTGATTGAATGACGGGCAGTCTTGTGAGCGGGCTTGAGCCAATTGTAAACCACTTGTGGCTGCTTTGTAGCAAAATTCCCCAAGCTGCCTAGTACTTATGGAATGCGTTAAACAACTGTGTTAAAAAACGCGTCCAACTTACCGGCATAGCATGCAATTTTCAAATATCTATCGTTAGTTGGTGGTCGAAAGGTAGCGGGTATGGAAGGGGATTTTCAGGGTATCAAAGTGATGGTCATTGACGACAGCAAGACGATTCGGCGTACGGCCGAAACACTGTTGTCCAAAGTCGGTTGTGATGTTGTCACTGCTGTTGATGGTTTTGATGCATTGGCAAAGATAGCCGACACCCGACCTTCAATTATATTTGTTGATATTATGATGCCCAGACTCGATGGTTATCAGACTTGTGCCCTCATCAAGAATAATAGCGTACTCAAACACACTCCGGTCATTATGCTCTCTAGCAAAGATGGATTGTTTGATCGGGCGAAGGGTCGGATTGTGGGTTCAGATCAGTATCTGACAAAACCTTTCAGTAAAGACGAATTGTTAACTGCGATTCGTGACCACGTTGGATCTGTTGGGTAGCAGGAGGTGAAATGAGCAAAGTACTCCTAGTTGATGACTCACCAACGGAAATCTATCGGCTCAGGGGAATGCTCGAAGACTTGAGTTACGAGGTCATTACAGCAGAAAACGGTCGTGATGGTGTTGCGCTTGCCAGTGCAGAACAGCCTGACATAGTACTCATGGATATCGTGATGCCTGATATGAACGGCTTTCAGGCGACTCGGCAGATATGTCGCGGTTTAGATACCAGCCATATCCCAGTGATTATTGTGAGCAGCAAGGATCAAGAGACAGACAAAGTCTGGGGGCAGCGCCAGGGCGCCCGTGGTTATGTCACGAAGCCGGTTGACGGGAAGAATCTGGTTTCGGTGATTAAGCGTGTGATGGCAAATGAGTGAAATAAGCCCCTTTTCACTGCTGGTTGCGATTGCAACGCGAAGCGAGCAGTTAGCGACCGATTTACCCCGTCGAGAAAATACCCAAACCCATTGGAAAGGCCTTGGATTCAACTTGCTTGGGCAAAGGTTTGTTGTCCCCTTGAGCGAAGTGGGGGAGCTAATGCGATTGCCGAGTCAGACCCGATTGCCAGGGGTAAAACCCTTTGTCACTGGTATTGCCAATGTACGTGGAAGGCTGATGGCTATTCTCGATTTGGCGGCCTTTTTTGGTCAAAACTCTATATTGCCCAAAACCCAGCGCAGAATCCTAGCGATTGAAGATGAGGAACGGTACTTCGGATTCATGATCGATGAGTCACTTGGTCTGCAGCACTTTCCAAGCGATGCATACAGCGAGGACGTGAAAGAGGTTGATGAGCGATATAAACCCTATCTGGATGGCGGATATTTTGTAGGAGGACAGGTTTGGCCGGTTTTGAGTTTGGTGAAATTGGCAGCGGACCCAGATCTCGAACAATTAGCAATTGAAGCATGACAAGACTTGAGAATCACAACATGGTTGAGAGAAGGAAAGTAAACGGTAATACATTGATGACGCCAACAATCCTTGGATTGGTTGTCCTGGCCGCGGTATTAGCGGGTGGCGCGGGTGTCAATTACTATCTTGCTGCGAAAGAAACCAGAATGACCAGCGCTTATACTGGTTATGCGAACGAGCTACAAACGCTCTCGCAGGAAATCGCGAAGAACAGCAAAGCAGCAACTCAGGGTCAGATCGCCATATTCGACGCGCTGGCGGAAAACAGGAGCAACTTTGACGCTATCCTCGGATACCTGATTAACGGCAATCAGATAATGAGTCTTCCTGCATCTCCGGAAGATACAAAGACTGAACTCGATCGGGCAAGTGCCCTGTGGGATGAAACCAGAACGCAGATTGACGATATCTTGAATAATCGTGATGCGATGGTTTCGCTAAGAGACATTGCAGGCGATCTGGCGATTACAATGTCCGCTATTCAGCTGGACAATAATAAGATTGTCGCAACGATGCTGCTTGCGAATGCGCCAGCCAACCAGGTTGCATTAGCACAGCGACAAACTCAATTGATTGAAAGAATGTCCCGATCCGTGGACAAGATAATTGAACTTGGCACCACCAAGGCGCTTTCCGATAGTTTTTCGCGGGACAGTGGAAATTTCACCAGGGTATTAGAAGGTATTGCTAACGGAAATAGAGAGCTGCTACTAACCGCCTCCAATAATGCAGACGTACAGGCCAGTCTAACTCGTATTGATGAACTGTTCCGATCAGTGACAACGCGTATGGTTGAGATCAATGCTAGGTCAGCGCATGTTGCAGAGATGAAAAAATCTGCTGAATCCATTTATCAAAGCTCTGGTGATGTGCGAGACCTGTTTGGTTCGTTAGCAGCACGTTATGAATCGACGCGCGGTAGGGGCATCAAATCTCCGCTCATTGGGCTTGGGTGCTTGATTGCAGCATTGATGATGCTCGCAACGATATGTTTTTTGATATATCGGGAAGCTAAAAAGCACGTCGGGGAGACCGCCTACCAGAATGAGCAAAATCAGGCAGCTATTCTCCAGTTATTAGATGAGCTGGCTGACCTCGCTGACGGAGATCTCAGAGTGCAGGCTACTGTGACGGAAAGCTTCACCGGGGCAATTGCGGATTCGATAAATTTTTCCATTGATCAAATGCGTGAGCTTGTTTCGAAGATAAACGAGACTTCTGCGGAAGTATCAACGGCGGCAGATCAGACTAAAAATTCTGTTGGGGAGCTGTCTACAGCGTCGGCAAGACAAGCAAACGAAATTGCTTCTGTGTCTGAAGCGGTGAATGAAATGGCGGTGTCAATTGACCGGGTATCCTGCAATGCAGCGGAGTCTTCATCGGTTGCCGAACGCTCTGTTGAAATTGCCGGTAATGGTGCGATAGCTGTGCAAAATACGATCGGTGGTATGGATAAGATTCGTGGTCAGATTCAAGAAACGGCAAAAAGAATTAAACGACTGGGTGAAAGCTCTCAGGAAATTGGCGACATTGTATCTCTGATTAACGACATTGCGGACCAGACCAACATCCTCTCGCTGAATGCAGCCATTCAGGCATCAATGGCGGGTGATGCTGGTAAGGGTTTTGCCGTGGTTGCGGATGAAGTACAAAGGCTTGCTGAACGTTCTGGTGCAGCTGCGAAACAAATTTCTGCGCTGGTCAAAACTATTCAGAGGGATACTAACGAAGCGGTAACCTCGATGGAGACGACTACAGCTGAGGTGGTTCAGGGTACACGTCTTGCGCAGGATGCTGGCGTATCTCTTGGTGAAATCGAAGAAGTCTCCAAATCGCTAGCTGACATTATTGAAGACATTTCTGATGCAGCACGCCAGCAGGCAGCTTCGGCTGGGAAGATTTCGAGTACGATGAGAAGTATTCAGGAAATCACCTTTCAAACCACCGAAGGTACGGGTTCCACAGCTACCGCTGTTGGAAATCTGGCGAATATGACGGACGATCTTCGACAATCGGTAACTGGATTTAAATTGCCTGAGTAGATAGATGTTTGCATCAATCCGTTTTAGGTGAGGAAAACGATAGTGAAATCACGAATTGAGCTGGAAGTGTTATGAGCGCCACGCAAGATTACGTAGCCCTTGATTGGATTAAAGGTGAAATAACTCAAACACTCGAACGAGCGCAATATGCGCTTGAGGCCGTTGCCGAGGCACCAGAAGATAAAAGTCACTTACGTTCATGTTTGACAGCGATTCATGAGGCACACGGCACCCTCAAAATGGTCGAGCTTGAAGGTCCAACTCAGGTCGCAGCAGAGATGGAGGCACTGGCGGAGGCTTTGATGAACGGTGCAAGTCCTGACAAGGCAAGAGCTCAAGAGATCCTCATGCAGGTTATTCTGCAGATGCCAAACTATCTAGATAGGATCCAGAGGGAACAAAAAGACTCGCCTGACTTCGTCATTGCAGCAGTCAACAATCTGCGCGTTGCCAGAGGCGCAGCTAAGCTAGCCGGAACCGGTGTTACGGATGCGGCTAAGCAGACCCACCAGTTCGAAATGAGACCAGCAGCGGAAGTAAGCGCCACTTTTGAAAAACAGAAAGGCCATCAAACTGCGCGCAAGATACGACAGAGATACCAACAAGCCCTCATTGCATTGCTTAAAAAGCAGCAGCCGCGTCAAAATCTGAAGGTCATGGGCAAGGCTTTTTCAATGCTAGTTAAGATGTGCGGTGTATCAGCCAAGGGTAATCTCTTTAGGCTTGGACTAGCAGTAGTTGAAGGTATCAACGCGGGAGCAATAAAACTGAATGCCGGCACAGCTGACAAATTCAAGCGAGTAGATGCAGAGTTAAAGGACCTTGCTGTCCGTGGTGCGGATGCCCTAGGCGAAGTTTCAGCCGATCTTGGTGCTGAGCTTCTGGCGCTTGTTAATGGTGCAAAAACAGAAACACCACGAATTGCAGACGCTAAGTCGCGTTTTCTCGACAACGACGTAGCGGATTTGAGTATTGAAGATATTAACTTCGGTCCTGACAACGAGACGCTGTCAACAGTGTCGAAAATTATTGTCGAGGAACTACGTGGCGTTACAGACAAGCTGGATTTGTTTGTCAGATCAACTGATCAGAACGCCGTTGACATATATCAGTTGACGCCTTCGCTGGAACAAATAGCAAGCACCCTGACAGTTGTGGGTATGGCAGACAATCGAGCATCGATACTAGGTCAGGTAGAGATTATCAAACAGCTTGAAACCGATGCGAGGGGGCCTAGCGAAGATCAGCTCCTAGAAATGGCAAGCGCCTTCCTTGAGATTGAATCCTCTCTTACGCTCACAATAGGTAAAGCTGATGAGAGAGGGGAAGGAGACAATTTCGATGATGTTAATCAGGCGATGGCGGCGGTTATCCAGGAAACACGTCATACGCTGGGAATCGTAAAGGAACAGGTCGTCGAATTTATTGCTTCGGGTTTTGACTTGTCCAATATTCAGGCAGTGCCTGGAAACCTGCGAAGCCTCGCCGGTGGATTGAGAGTTATTAACCAACAACGAGCGTGTAACATTCTGAATGCTGCTGCGGACTATGTAGAAAAAGATCTGCTCGAAGAACAATGTCGGCCTGAATTGTCGCAGATGGACGATCTTGCTGATGCGATCACGAGTGTAGATTACTATCTTGAACGTTTGTTTGAGAGCGCGAAGGACCCTTATGTGCAGATGATAGAGGTTGCTGAATCTGCGATTGAAAAATTGGGATATTCCGTTGATCGGTTTGCATCTGAAGGCTCTTTAGAGCAAATAGTTCAACCTTTGCAGCCATCAGAAACTCTAAATGAAACTTTAGAGCCGCGACAAAAGCAGGGAGAAACTGATCCCGTTTGGGATCCGACACTCGATGAAATATTTGTTGTGGAAGCCAAAGAAAAAATCGCAATAATTAAGAAATACGCTGCTAGCCAAGGTGACATTACGCCAGATGTCATAGCCGCGTTCCATACGCTCAAAGGCATTGCAGGGATGGCGGGCGTTACTTCGATCGCTCGTCTCGCGGCACCGATGGAAAAATGGTCGAGTGATTTATTCCTGATTTCCGCTATCGCTTCGGTGGATTACATCCGATCTGTAAACAGTACGGTTGATCTCATGGAAGATTGCCTCAACAACCTGAAGGAATTTAGGTATGAGATGCCTGGTGTGGACGCATTTTTGTCTAACCTGTCAGAGATTGGTGAAACTGATGCAACAGAAGCATTTTCGTTTTTCGATTTTGAGAATATACGGGTACTAAGTAAACCACGGGACATCATTGAAGATTGGAATGAGAGTCAGCTAGGCACTGTTGTGAGGGAGTTGGAAGATGTTCAAGTGCAAGCATCGGAACTTAAACAAGTGTATTTGGAGGAGATGGCGGCGGCCTTGTTGACTGCCTACGGAAACCTCTCTGTTCGCCCAAATAGTGAGATACGATCGCTACTAATTGCTGCTCATGAGCAGCTAATTTTAATGTTTGATTGCGTCGCCGCGAGTCAGGCAGTTAATCCTGCACCAGAACTCGTCCGATCGCTGGGCTCTATCGATTTTGCAGCCCTGAAGAGAGAGCAGGAAAGCGAGCAGGAAAAGGAAGAGTTTGTTGATGCGTGTCGTGAGTTTTTACTGAAGTTGGATGGCTCGCTTCATAGCTGGAGTCAAAACATCAACGATGAGACCTCGGTCATGCCAGCGAGGAAAATCCTCGCGGCGCTGCTAGGAAAATTGAAACAACCTGAACACGACACGCCTAACTTTGGCGCAATGGCCACAGTCGTTGAGTACATGATCGAGCTCTGCGATTTAGTTAGCGCAAATATAGTACGCGCAAATCGAGATGATCTTCGTCTGCTTGCGTCTGGCCGAAGACTAATTGAAGACCAACTACAAGCCTACCAGGCGGGCGAACAGCCGGAGGAAGCGCGTGTGCTGCTGGGTGAATTCAGGAATCGATCGGAAGCCTTGGCAAACTCGTCACACATGCTGTTGGACGTAGAAGTTGAAACTGGCACGGAAAAAATCGAGACGATTGAAAGTGCGGGAACCGGCATCCTGCCAGAAGATGATATCGACATGGACGTGCTCGCTTTGTTCCTTGAGGAAGCAGAAGATTTGATTGAGGGTATTGATCAGAGCATTCTCGAATGGAGCGAGAACACAGCGGATATCGCTCACTTGGAAAATATTCTGCGGTTGCTGCACACCATGAAAGGTGGCGCTAGACTAACCGGTCTGAACAGTCTCGGTGAATTCACACACAATTTCGAAACCGATTTGATGCGCTTGCAGGGCAGCCCAACTCCCCTTGATGATCACTTTTTTACTTCAGTAAATGAGAGGCAAGATGAGATAACTCACAGAATCGGCGTCTATTCACGTTACGCAGAAGGGGCTGCACCAGAGAAAGAGATGTCAGCGATGCAGCAAGCGAAATCGTTGGCGGTGGATCCAGCGCAGACTGATTCAAGCGTATCGGGTAATTTTATTGAACCTGCAAGTGTTGATTCGGATATTGCAATTGGTGCAAAGGCAACGGCGGGTAAACTGCCGGAAGATGATGTTGATTTGGACATTCTTCCCATATTTATCGAGGAAGCTGAAGAGCTACTTGAGTCCATTGATCAAAGCATTCTGGACTGGAGTGGCAAGAGAACCGATCACACCTATCTGAGTAATCTACTTCGCCACCTTCACACACTCAAGGGAGGTGCAAGATTAGCAGGGCTCAATCGCCTTGGCGAATACGCACATAATTTAGAAACCTTCCTGAATGGTTTACAGCAAAATCCGGTTGAACCAAGTAGTGATTTTTTTGCATCGCTCAATCGCCATCAGGATGAAATTACTCGTCGTGTTGCGATCTACAAGAAGATATCGGACGGCAGCGCTGGAGCTGATGAAGTCTCTTCGTTGAGTAATTCAGCGGACTTTTCTGATAGTTTGGTCCAAGGCGATACCACCGATTTTGCTCAAATCCAAGATAGGTCTGCCACCAGTAGGTCACCCGCTCCCGATGAAGAATCAGCGGACAGAGTGCCGGCGCCAAGTCAGGAGATAGTGCGTGTTTCTGCCGAGTTACTGGATGAGTTGGTCAGTCTTGCCGGTGAAACCAGTATTACCAGAGGGCGAATCGAACAACAGATTACCGACTTCGGTGAGTCGCTTGAAGAGATGGAAGAAACTATTGTTCGTATCAGGGAACAAGTGCGGAGGCTGGAAATAGAAGCAGAGTCTCGCGAGACCGTCTTCCGAAGTCAGTCGGATGATGCCGATGCCGGGTTTGATGAGTTAGAGCTTGATCGCTATACGATGTTACAGGAAATTTCTCGCTCTTTGAGCGAAGGGTCATCGGATATGATGGACCTGAAAGACACTCTGCTGGATAAAAGTCGTGATGCAGAAACGCTATTGCATCAGCAGGCAAGACTGGGCAGTGAATTGCAGGAGGGTCTGACAAGAACACGCATGGTGTCTTTCGCACGCCTTATTCCAAGACTGAGACGAATTGTTAGACAAATTAGTGTTGAAGTGGGTAAGTCTGTTAAGTTTGAAGCGTTCAATGTAGAGGGTGAACTCGACAGAAGCGTATTAGAGCGAATAATCGCGCCACTTGAACATATGCTGCGTAATGCGGTAGATCACGGTATTGAACCTCAAAGCGATAGAATTGCAGCCAACAAGTCTGAAACCGGTAGGATCAGTTTACGATTGTCACGGGAAGGCGGGCACGTTGTGTTGACCGTGAGTGACGACGGTCGCGGTATCGATGTTGACGCGGTGAAGAAGAAAGCGCTTGAACGTGGCTTGATTAATTCCGTTGAGCAGGTGACCGATCAGGAAGCTATGCAATTTATTGTGGGTGCCGGTTTTAGTACCGCACAGAAACTCACTCAGATTTCAGGTCGCGGTGTTGGCATGGATGTTGTGAATAGTGAGATTAAGCAACTGGGCGGCTCTCTTTATATTGATTCAACAATTGGTGTTGGTACCGAATTTTCTATCCGAATCCCGTTTACCGTCTCTATCAATCGTGCACTGATGGTTGTTATTCAGGAAGAAACCTATGCTGTGCCACTCAATACGATAGAGGGTATTGTTCGTGTTAGCCCGTATGAGCTGGAAACGTACTACCAACCTGATGCACCAATGTTTGAGTATGCCGGCCAGCCTTATAAACTTATTTATACCGGTAATTTACTCTCGAAATCCGAAAAGCCTTCCTTCGAAGGTCAAACATCACCCTTGCCCGTTATGCTTGCGCGCAGCGGCGACCTCTCCGTAGCGCTTCAGGTTGACAAGGTTATTGGTTCTCGAGAAGTTGTGGTGAAGGCCCTGGGTCGCCAGTTCGACAGGGTCGGTGGAATCTCAGGTGCGACGGTTCTGGGTGATGGTAGCGTTGTTGTCATTCTCGATGTGCTGGCACTCGTACAAAGCGTTGATGCGCAAGCAGAGGTGTTTATCAGCGATGAACCTCTGGCAGACGATACCGGTGTAAAAACGGTCATGATTGTCGACGACTCGGTGACTGTTCGTAAGGTGACCTCCCGGCTCATGGAAAGACAGGGTTGGAAAGTGGTGACCGCCAAAGATGGCCTTGATGCAGTTGAACAATTACAAGATATTTATCCTGATATTGTCCTGCTTGACATCGAAATGCCGAAGATGGATGGTTTTGAGGTGCTTAGAACGGCCCGCAGGGATGCGCGACTCAAAAATCTGCCTATCATTATGATTACCTCTCGAACCGGTGAAAAACATAAGCAGCAGGCATTTGCGCTTGGTGTTAACGCCTACTTGGGTAAACCATTCCAGGAAGCCGGCTTAATGAGCACGATTGAAGAAGTTCTCGCTGAGACGAAGGCACAGGTTCTGAATGAGTGAAAACCTGAACGAGTTGCCGACTTTTTTGGTACCGCTGCAGAAGCGCAGTATGCTTGTGCCTGAAGCAACAGTGGCGGAAATAATTTCTTACGAACCGCTGCAGAGAGTGCAGAATACTGCTGATTGGTTCCTCGGTTTTCTGGCGTGGCGCGGCGTGCAAGTACCCGTGGTGTCATTCGAAATGCTGACAGTGGAACGTGCCAGCTTTTCATTGATGTCAGTTTCATCTGCAAGCCTTGTCGTTATTCGTGCGCCGAGAATGACAGGAGATATTGAGTATATTGCGCTAGTATCGCAGTCGCTACCAAGCCTCGTTCGTATTCATCCGACGGAACTGACGGAATCGGGAGAAAAAGTCGAGCGCACTGAATTGATGAAGGTTCGTTACGGTGAAGAGGTTCTGTCGATTCCGAATCTGGATTATATTGAGTCGAAGATATGTTCGGTGGCCTTTGCCGATGAAGAGAAGTCACCAAATCTCGCCTGAAGAATAGAGAGTACTGCGACCGGCGCGGTATCGGCGCGTAATATGCGAGGGCCGAGTCGCGTTGCCAGATATCCATGGCGCGCCGCCAGTTGGAGCTCATTCTCGCTTAAGCCACCCTCGGGACCGATAAGCACAGATATGCGCTTCGGGTGGGCGATCACCTCCGTACCAGGATACTGATCCATCAAAGAATAGTCACCCGATGGGTCCATTGCCAGTTTCAGCTCAGATGTTTGAAGGGGAATCCACTCTTGAATTGCGACCGGGCTATGAAGTGCTGGCAGCGTGTTGCGTCCGCATTGTTCGCAGGCGCTGATCGCAATTCCTCGCCAGTGATCGACCCGTTGTTTGATGGCTTTTGCCGAAACTGTTGTGAGGTCGGCAATCAGCGGTTGAATCTCACTAACACCCAATTCGGTCGATTTTTGAATGATGGAATCCATTGCGTCCCGCTTAACCACGCTGACGCCGAGGCAAAGGTGTAATTCAGATTCGCGGTTGGCAGGCTCGAATTGGATGACAATCGCAGAAACTTCCTTTTTGCTGACCGCCTCTATTTGTGCGAGATATTCTCCGCCCTGACCATTAAAAAGCATGATCTTGTCGCCGGGTTTTACTCTGAGAACATTGCGGAGGTAATGGGTTAGGTCTGTGCCTAGGGCGTAAATCTGGCCCGCTAATAAGTCTTCCTCAACGTAGAAACGAGAAAGACGCATCCTATTAACCTATAACCCGAGGTCGCGCCATAATCTGATCGTTGGTTTGGACTGATTTAAGGTATAAAAATGTAGGCCCGGTGCGCCTCCGGTTAACAGGTCCTGACAAAGTCGCAGGACAACCTCATGCCCAAACGCCTTAAGGCTTTCTTTATCGTCTTGATAATATTCAAGGTTTTTTCTGATCCATCGCGGGATGTCAGCCCCGCACATGTCTGAAAATCGAACCAAAGTTTGAAAATTCGAGATTGGCATAATGCCGGGGATGATAGGTATTGAGACTCCTTTTTTTTCGCAAGCGTCGATAAAGTTGAAGTAAGCGGCAGGGTTGTAAAAATACTGTGTGATGGCGCTATTCGCCCCCGCGTCAACCTTCGCTTTGAAGAAATCTAGGTCAGACTCTACGCTGCGAGAATCGGGATGAACTTCAGGATAAGCCGCTACTTCGATATGAAAGTGATCGCCGGTTTTTTCCCGGATAAAATCAACCAGTTCATTTGCATAGGTCAAGCGTACGGAGCCACCCATGCCAGAAGGCATATCGCCCCTGAGAGCGACGACACGCGTCACATTGGCATTTTTGTACTCGCTGAGTAACGCTTCAATCTTGTCCGCGCTGTCTCCGCCAAAAGACAGATGTGGTGCCACGTCTGAGCCTTTCGCTCTGATATCAATAACTGCTTGTTTGGTGCCATCTTTCGTTGAGCCCCCAGCTCCGTAGGTCACGGAGAAATATGCAGGGCCAAGTGCTGCCAGGCGATCATGGGCTGAGAGAAGCTTGGCACTTGCTTCTTCAGACTTTGGCGCTGAAAACTCGCAGCTGAACTGTTTTTTGAATGTTGATTGTAACGTCACGTGATAGTCTCAGGTAAAATGCTAAAGCGCTTTGGCCAATGCGTCCGCTTTGTCGGTCTTCTCCCAAGTGAAGTTAGGTTCTTCCCGGCCAAAGTGGCCGTAAGCGGCGGTGTCTCTGTAAATTGGTCGCTTCAGATCTAACATGGCGATGAGTCCTTTAGGCCGGAGATCGAAGTGCTCCGCGACAAGGTCCTCGATCTTCTCGTCCGGCAATTTGCCAGTACCAAACGTATTGATACTAATTGAAGTCGGTTCGGCAACGCCGATAGCATAGGAAATCTGAATTTCGCATCGATCAGCAAGTCCTGCAGCTACGATGTTTTTAGCAACGTAACGTCCCGCGTAAGCCGCGCTTCGATCAACTTTTGACGGGTCTTTTCCAGAGAATGCGCCCCCGCCATGCCGGGCCATGCCGCCGTAAGTGTCTACGATTATCTTTCTGCCAGTGAGACCGCAGTCACCAACGGGGCCACCAATCACAAAATTGCCCGTTGGGTTAATGTGATACTTGGTATCGGCGTGGAGCCAATTGTCCGGTAGCACAGGTTTGATAATTTCTTCCATTACGCCTGCGCGAAGATCGTCAAGCGAGATTGAAGGGTCATGCTGAGTGGAAAGCACAACAGCGTCAATTGAAGTGGGTTGACCATTTTCGTCATACTTAAAAGAAATTTGACTTTTTGCATCTGGTCTCAGAAAGTCCAGCGTGCCGGCTCTCCGCACCTCTGCCTGCTTTTTCACAAGCAGGTGGGAATAAGTTATCGGTGCTGGCATCAGCACGTCGGTTTCGTTGCTGGCGTAACCAAACATCAAGCCCTGATCGCCAGCCCCTTGCTCGTGATTTGCACTATCATCGACACCCATTGCAATATCAGGAGACTGCTTACCGATAGCATTGATGATTGCGCATGAGGCGCCATCAAAGCCAACATCTGAACTGTCGTAGCCGATATCGAGGATAACCTCGCGGCAAAGCTCTTCTAGGTCAATCCAGGCGCTTGTAGTGATTTCACCCGCAATAATAACCATCCCGGTTTTTACCATGGTTTCGCAGGCGACACGGGCCTCCTTGTCCTCAGCAATAATTGCATCCAGGATTGCGTCTGAAATCTGGTCAGCCATTTTATCCGGATGGCCTTCGGAAACGGATTCTGAGGTAAAAGTTCTGTTTATTGACATGGGATATTTGTACCTATGATTCGAATAATTGTTGTGTTTGACCGGTGTCTAACGCCCGACCGCGAATTGTAAAGTGACTCAGTGAAATTTGACATAGCAGAGGAGTGATAATAGCTCATGATCATCGTTATTGCCCTTCATACAGAGTCCACAGGGCTGCGAGAGTAATAAAATCTGTGGTGCGCTTGAATTGCGAAATAAATAGCCTCTGGACAGCGTTCATCTGTTGATGTCGTGACACGGCTAGTAGAAAATAGCCGCCTCACTTTTCTGTCAGGTTGACCCTCATGAGTGCTCAAAAAAACCGTTCAAATGCTATTCGCGCCCTTACGATGGATGCCGTCGAAAAAGCGAAAAGTGGACACCCAGGTGCTCCGATGGGTATGGCCGATATCGCTGAAGTGTTGTGGACACAGTTTCTAAGGCATAACCCGCAGAATCCGGACTGGCAGAACAGGGACAGGTTTGTCCTCTCGAACGGTCATGGCTCTATGTTGATCTATGCCCTGCTTCATTTGACGGGATACGACCTTTCGATTGAAGAATTGAAGAACTTTCGTCAGTTGGGCTCCAAAACCCCGGGACACCCGGAGTACGGTTATACCCCCGGCGTTGAGACTACGACTGGTCCCCTTGGTCAGGGTTTGGCAAATGCAGTCGGCATGGCGCTGGCCGAGAAAATGTTGGCTGCGCACTTTAACCGATCAATCGATGGACGTGCGCTCAATATCGTCGACCATTTCACGTATGTATTTGCTGGGGACGGTTGTTTGATGGAAGGTGTTTCCCACGAGGTGGCTTCCTTAGCGGGAACCCTCGGGCTGGGCAAACTGATTTGTGTATACGACGACAATGGCATCTCCATCGATGGTGCTATTGAAGGCTGGTTTGCCGATGACACCCCAAAACGATTTGAAGCATACGGCTGGCAAGTCATTCCTGCAGTTGACGGCCACAATCATGCGGCAGTTGCAGCTGCGCTTGAAGCAGCCCGTGCGAACAGTGACAAGCCAACGCTCATTTGTTGTCAAACCGAAATTGGCTATGGGGCACCGAACAAGGCGGGTACTTCTGGGAGTCATGGCTCCCCACTGGGCAAGGACGAAATTATAGGTGCGAGGGAGAAACTGAGTTGGGGCCACGCGCCCTTTGATATCCCCGCCGAAGTTTATGAGGGGTTTGATTGTAAGGGTAACGGAGCTGATGCAGAAGCGCATTGGCAGCAGACTTTTGCGGAGTACAAAGCACAGTTCCCCGAACTTGCTGCGGAATTTGATCGCCGAATGTCGGCCGAATTGCCTGATGGCTTTGAAGCTTCGATGAAAGCGTTGCTGGAAGCTGTCTATGAAAAAGCAGAATCCATGGCTTCTCGGCAGGCATCAGCAAAAGTGATCGCTGAACTGGCAAAGCTGATGCCAGAGTTGACAGGGGGTTCTGCGGACTTGTCCGGTTCTAATCTTACTAGCTGGCCAGAAATGAAAGCGGTAACACCGAATGATGCAGATGGGAATTACATTTATTACGGTGTCAGGGAGTTTGGCATGACAGCCATGGCGAATGGCATGGCACTTCATGGTGGCATTCTGCCCTTTACCGGGACGTTTCTTATTTTTATGGAATACGCGAGAAATGCCGTCCGGATGTCAGCACTGATGGGGATTCGAAACATTCACGTTTATACCCACGATTCGATTGGCCAGGGAGAAGATGGCCCGACGCATCAGGCGATCGAGCAATTAACCAATCTCCGGACCACGCCCAATATGTCTGTTTGGAGGCCCTGTGATACCGTTGAAACGGTTGTTGCATGGAAAGCGGCGATTGAAAGAAAAGCGGCGCCTACCTCATTGGTATTTTCAAGGCAGAGCCTGCCCTACATTGATAGAGACAAAGCGCTTCTCGAAGAAGTAGAAAAAGGTGCCTATGTTCTCAGAGATTGTTCCGGCACGCCGGAGGTCATTATTATTGCGACTGGATCTGAGGTTGCGATAGCCGTTCAAGCTTTTGAAATCCTGCAAAAAGAGAATATGTCGGTCCGTGTTGTATCGATGCCAAGCGCTGATACCTTCGCCCTGCAATCAAAAGCGTATCAGGAAAGCGTGCTACCGAATAACTGTCGTAAGAGATTAGCGGTTGAAACAGGTCATGGCGATTATTGGCGAAAATGGGTTGGTCTGGACGGGGATGTGCTTGGGATGGCGGGTTTTGGCGAAAGTGGTCCAGGACCTGACGTGCTGGAACACTTCGGTTTTTCAGCGAAAAATATTGTCAAGCGAGTTAAGGAGCTGAATCTTTAATGTCAGTGCTCGATTTTAAGACCCTTGATATTAAAGGTAAACGGGTGCTCATCAGAGAAGACCTCAATGTGCCAATCAAGAATGGCAAAGTAGTCAGCGATGCGAGGATAAGGGCAGCATTACCAACGATCAAATATGCTTTATCTGCGGGTGCTATCGTGATGGTGATGTCTCACCTTGGTCGTCCCGAAGAGGGTATGTCGATCGCAGAGCAGCCGGAAATGAGTATGGCACCGGTCGCTGATTATCTGAGCAAGGCATTAGGCGCCGACAATCGAGTGAAGCTTGTTGAAGATTATCTAAAAGACGCTTTCGAACCTGATTCAGATAATGGAACGCTTTATTTATTTGAAAACGTGCGCATCAACACGGGTGAGAAAAAGAACGATCTTGATCTGGCTAAGCGACTAGCCGGATTGTGCGACGTTTTTGTGATGGATGCATTTGGTACTGCTCACAGAGCTCAGGCGACCACCGAAGGCGTTGCACAATTCGCCCCGATAGCCTGTGCAGGACCCTTGTTACTCGCCGAGCTTAATGCGCTGGAACTTGCGCTTACGAGTCCGGCGAGACCTGTCGTTGCGGTAGTTGGTGGTAGTAAGGTCTCAACTAAACTTGAAGTGTTAGACGCGCTTGCCGAAAAAGTCGATAGTCTTGTCGTTGGCGGTGGCATCGCAAATACTTTCCTCGCGGCAACCGGGGCTGAGGTTGGAAAGTCACTTTGTGAAATGGATTTGCTTGAAACTTCCCGTGCATTGCTAGAAAAGGTGAACATCCCGATACCGGTTGACGTTGTTGTTGCAAAGGGCTTTGACGATGAAAGTGGTGCTGTCGAAAAACCGGCTGATCAAGTTCAACAAGATGAGATGGTATTAGATATTGGCGCACGTAGCAGAGACGCGATAAGTGAAATCATAAAAAATGCCGGTACGATTATTTGGAATGGTCCTGTTGGTGTGTTCGAAATGGACGCGTTTGGCGGCGGCACTGAACAACTTGCGCAAGACATCGCAAACAATCAGGGTTTCTCGATTGCAGGTGGTGGAGACACCCTTGCAGCAATTGATAAATATGGCATTGGTGATCAAGTCAGTTATATTTCGACCGGTGGCGGTGCCTTCCTGGAATTTGTCGAAGGAAAAACGTTACCAGCGGTTGCTGTACTGCAAAAAAGATTCAGGGAAGCTAATTAGTCCCAAAAAGTGAGTAATCACCGTTTGGCGCTCCTTCGTAATGGGTGCCCATTAGCGTGATTATCAGTGACAAATTAAATCGTGATCACTAGGTTGGTCACGGTAAGGAGAAAAATCATGGCGTTAGTAAGTATGAGACAGTTGCTAGATCACGCGGCTGAAAACCAGTACGGCGTACCCGCGTTTAATGTAAATAACTTGGAGCAGATGCGGGCAATTATGGAAGGCGCTGAAGAGACGAATAGTCCTGTGATTGTGCAGGCTTCCGCAGGTGCTCGAAAATATGCGGGATCCAACTTCCTTCGCCATATGATTCTTGCAGCGATCGAGGAATTTCCCGACATTCCCGTTGTTATGCATCAGGATCACGGTGCTTCCCCTGCATCCTGCCAGCAGTCAATTCAGTTGGGATTCTCCTCTGTGATGATGGACGGCTCTTTGATGGAAGACCAGAAAACACCGGCGAGTTACGAATACAACGTCGAAGTGACGAGAAGGACAACTGAAATGGCCCACGCCTGCGGCGTTACCGTGGAAGGTGAGCTTGGTTGTCTTGGTTCCCTCGAAACCGGGGAAGCAGGCGAAGAAGACGGAGTGGGTGCTGAAGGTAAGTTGTCCATGGACCAGATGTTAACGGACCCGGAACAAGCGGCAGATTTTGTTGAACAGACAAGAGTCGACGCCCTAGCGATTGCGATTGGTACCAGTCATGGTGCATACAAGTTTACTCGCCCGCCGACCGGTGATGTGCTGGCTATAGACCAGGTAAAGGCAATACATGCCCGCATACCCAACACGCATCTGGTGATGCACGGTTCATCCAGCGTGCCACAAGACTGGTTGGCTGTGATCAATGAATTTGGCGGTGAAATACCCGAGACCTATGGTGTGCCGGTCGAAGAAATTCAGGAAGGTATTAAACACGGCGTGCGAAAAATTAATATCGACACAGATTTGCGTCTGGCATCTACCGGTTCTATTCGTAGGTTTTTGGACGGCAATCGGTCAGAGTTTGACCCAAGAAAATATCTTGCCGAGTCAATGAAGGCAATGAAAAGCATTGTGATAGCGCGTTATGAAGCTTTCGGCACGGCCGGGCATGCTTCAAGTATTAAACCCGTGTCACTAGAAAAGATTGCGGCCCAGTACGTAAACGGCGATCTGAGATAGACCCAACGTCTATCGTTTATCTACTCTCTGCAAGTAACGCCCGTGGTTGAGCTAATGAGCAATACGTCTGCGGGCCTTAGGGCGAAAATACCATTGGTAACGACGCCGGTAATGTTATTGAGTCGAGCTTCCAATGATCTCGCGTTCTCTGGTTTTATCGTGAGTCCGTGAACATCAAGAATAATATTGCCGTTATCGGTGAAGAAGCCTTCTCGCAATACCGGTTGACCTCCCTGCTTGACTATCTCTCGTGCCACAGCTGACCTCGCCATGGGTATCACTTCTATTGGTACGGGGAATTGACCCAGTAGATTTACCAGTTTTGAATCATCGATGATACAAACAAACCTTGTTGCGACAGACGCCACAATTTTTTCTCTGGTGAGCGCACCACCACCGCCTTTAAGCAATTGCTTTGAAGCATCTGCTTCGTCGGCGCCATCAACATAAAAAGTCATATCCTTGACCGCATTTAAATCAAACACGCGAATGCCATGCCCTTTTAACCTGTTGGCGGATGCGTTTGAACTGGCCACCGCGCCATCAAATTTGTGCTTTATTTTTGCCAAAGCATCAATAAAAAAATTGGCGGTAGAGCCTGTTCCCACACCCACTATTGAGTCGTTAGCAAGATGATTGTCAATGTATTCGACGGCGGCCTCTCCGACCTGTCGCTTGAGGTTATCTTGTGCTGATGTCATCTGTGGTACCTCGGTATCTGACCTATAATCTTGGGCGAAAGAAGAATTCTAAAGGGTGAACGACAAGAGTGCAGCCATTTTGAGCCAGCAGGATTATACTGTCGAGCATGACAGGCATTTAAAGCCAAAAATATTGCGTGCATTTTGAGAGAGTTTTATGCAGAACAAGTACATCAAGAAGATTCTGGAAGCAGATGTGTATGATGTTGCGATTCAAAGCCCGATGGAACAGGCGCAGGTACTCTCCGAAAGGCTTGAGAGTGAGGTTTTCTTAAAGCGGGAAGATCTGCAACCCGTATTTAGTTTCAAGCTGAGAGGCGCTTACAACAAAATCCGCCAGTTGGATGCAGCCTCACGAAAGAGAGGTGTCATCACCGCCTCAGCCGGGAATCATGCGCAGGGTGTTGCGATGGCGGCACAAAAACTGAATACACGCGCTGTCATTGTGATGGGTAAAAATACGCCTTCAATAAAAGTTGAAGCGGTCCGGCGCTGGGGAGCCAGGGTCATTTTGTTCGGTGAAAGTTATGATCAGGCAGCGGCGCACGCGGCAGCTCTGTGCGAGGATCGAGGGTACACGTATGTTCATCCTTTTGATGACCCTGAAGTCATCGCTGGCCAGGGCACGATCGGTATGGAGATCCTGCGGCAGCATACTGGAGGCATCGACGCGATTTTTCTGCCGGTGGGTGGTGGCGGATTGATTTGTGGGGTAGGTACATACATCAAATATTTACGCCCGGAGGTCAAAATTATCGGTGTCGAATCAGAGGGCGCTGCCAGTATGTGGGCCGCGTTAGATGCGGGCAAACGGGTGAAGCTTGACCCCGACGAACTTGATCAATTTGCTGATGGCACCGCGACGCTCCAGGTTGGGAAGGAGAACTTTAAGCTGGCAAAAGATTGTGTGGATGAAGTCATCAGGGTGAATACCGATGAGATCTGTGCTGCTATCAAAGATATTTTTGAAGATACTCGTACCATCTCAGAGCCCTCTGGTGCGCTGAGTATTGCGGGTATGAAAAAGTATCTTGAGCGTGCTGATGAGCCCAAAGGACAACGTTGTGTTGCGGTCGTGAGCGGCGCAAACGTCAATTTTGATCGCCTGCGGCACATTTCAGAAAGAACCGAGATAGGTGAGCGAAGAGAAATACTATTGTGTGTGACCATCCCTGAGCAACCGGGAAGTTTTAGAAAGTTTTGTCATGCCATTGGAAAACGCGCCATCACCGAGTTTAACTATCGTTATGCGGACAAAAACAGTGCACAGGTGTTAGTCGGTGTTCAAACGAACGCAGACTACGCTGATAAGAAAGCGTTGTTAGAGAAGCTTGGCCGAAAGTACTCATTTATAGACCTGTCCGAAAATGAAGTTGCCGTCCTGCATATCAGGCACATGGTTGGGGGACGTAGTATGGGTCTAAACAATGAACGACTTTTTCGTTTTGAGTTTCCTGAGCGTCCTGGTGCGCTCCTGCGATTTTTAACAGGGATTGGTAGCCGGCATAACATCTCCATGTTTCACTATCGAAATCATGGATCAGCATGGGCGCGGGTGCTGGTCGGGGTTCAGGCTGCCGATGATGAAATGATGTCACTACGCCGAGAATTACGAGATATTGGTTACCGGTTCTGGGAAGAGACCGATAACCCCGCATATCGATTGTTGCTGTCTTGAATGTCGACGAACTGAGTAAAAGTGCCAAGCGACAATGCAGGTCATTTGCACGGGCATACAATTCCCTGCAGTTACCTTTGTTTCTTGGCGCAAATGAAGCGGCCGCATTAGTCATGTCAATGGGTGCGGTGAGATAAGATATTGGGCGATCAAGTAGCTAGTTTTGCTAAGCGATCGATGGTTCGACACAAAGCATCCTGAGGTAGCGCCCAGTTGTACTAGCTCACTATTTCGTGTGCGTAAAAGTGAGCTAGTCCTAACAAGGTAAGCTGCGCAAACTTATGGCTAGTGGAATGCGGCAGGGTTGGTCAGCATATATGCAGGCCCATGGGGCTGA
>ERZ1046876.124-NODE-124-length-63302-cov-15.800212_pt1 | contig 63302 bp, 64 predicted proteins | sample MGYA00383094_ERZ1046876 | MGnify/ENA primary metagenome ERZ1046876 (study PRJEB29581, sample SAMEA5548364) | metagenome | biome: marine; feature: coastal; material: water | depth 50 m | study: Short-term variability in the microbial, nano- and picoplankton...
GAAGAAAGAAGTTTAATTTACGGCTTATTTTTCCTTTTTTCGATGTTAGATTTTAAAATTACTCAGTCATTTAGATTAGCTAAACTCCTTTTTTAATTTCAAAATCTGCCTAGTAAAAAGAAAAAATACTTGTAAATTTTAAAGAGTTTTAATTTTCCTTTTTTCGATGTTAGATTTTAGATTTTAGATTTTAAAAGTGCTGATAAGACTGGCACTTTTTATCAAAATCACCCGCCCTCTCAATACCTTGATTTTGAGTAATAACACCAATCTCACTGAGTTTAATCTTTAAATTTTTCTCAATCGCTTTTAGCTTTTTAAGATTTTCTGGCGCAACACTAAAACACAGTTCATAATCATCGCCACCTGCAAGTGCCACGCACCAATCTTGGGTTTTTTGAATATAAGCTTGCACTTCTTTGTTGAGTGGTATCTGAGATAAGTCAATGCGTGCGCCGACGTTTGAACGCTTAAGAATATGGCCAAGGTCTTGCTCCAAGCCATCTGATATATCAATACAAGCGTTGGCAACTCCAACCAACGCACAGCCAAGCTCTACTTGAGGATTGGGCGTATTAAAGCGCTGTAACAGCTGCTCACTCGGCGTTAGTTTTTGCTGAATTTGGCGCCAAGCAAGTGCTGCATCGCCAATAGTATTAGACACAAAAATACGATCGCCCTCTTGCGCTGCAGATCTCAGTAGCGCCCTACCTTGGCTGATCGTACCGGTGACATTAAGGGTAATACTCAGAGCCCCTTTGGTGGTATCGCCACCTACCAAAGTAATCTGATATTGATTAGCCAAAGCCCTAAGTGTGCTAGAAAAATCTTGAAGCCAGCTGTCGTCAAATTCAGGCAAGGTTAATGCTAAGGTAAAGTATTTAGGGGTTGCACCCATGGCGGCCAAATCACTTAAATTAACCGCTAATGCTTTATGAGCAATATCGCTGGCAGAAGTGCCTTTGGGAAAATGTACGCCTTCAATTAGCGTGTCTACACTGGTTGCTATTTGCTGGCTAGCCTCAATTGAAACTAGCGCACAATCATCGCCAACTCCTAGATCGTTTGAGTCTAAATTCTTCCAATTGAAATATTTTTCAATTAAATCAAATTCATTCATTGTGGATATTTTTGAGCAAATTTTTGCTCCACTTCCCCACGACCTGCATTAAACATTGAGCCAGAACCCAAAACGGCTGAAACCAACACCGCAAAAAATAAAGGCACAGTGCCAAGTAACGTCAGAATTGAGCCAACAATACTGGTTCCATCCATACTACTAACGCCGCCATCACCAATCACCAGCCCAAGTGCATTGACTAGTATGTAGAACACGTAAGCAGTGATTAAAATCTTATAACGATTAAGCGACATTTGCCAGTGCAAATAAACCAAGTAGGCGCCGTCTTTTTTAGTTTTTTTAGTGCGCAGATAGGTGTAGAAAATAATACCCATGGAAACAACAATAGTGAGTCCAATGGCAATATTCATACTGGTGTTTAACAGCTTTATCAGCCCCAATGTGCCAATAACATGAACCAAAATAGTGTTAACCGTGAATAACTCATGTGCCGCTTTGGCAGCCTTACGTTCTTGCTCAGTCGCATCTATTTTTATAATCATGGTGCGTAGTTTACACCATCTAAACACAAGACTTAAGTCTTGCGTATTTTTTACATATAGGCGTTATCTGTCTGGGTATGATCAGTAACATCACGTACTGATTTAATCTCTGGAAAGCGATTTCTAAGCTGTGTTTCAACACCTTGTTCTAAAGTTGCTTTAACCGATGAACAACCTTGACAACCACCACCAAAATTAAGAATTACATCTTTATTTTCCGTAATTTCAACCAAATCTACAAAGCCACCGTGTGAGGCAAGCCCCGGGCTAATTTCAGCAGCTAATACGTATTTAATTTTTTCTTCTAAGGGTGCATCCTCTTTCGGCTCTTCGCCTTTAGCGTTCGGCGCAGTAATGGTAAGCTTTTTACCTGTGCCCTCGTCTTTTAAAGCCACTTCAGATTCTTTTAAATAAGGGAAGTTAACCTTGTCAATATAAGCTAAAAAGCCTTTATATTCAAAGTTTTCGTAGCTGGGTGTCAAATCTTTTGGATGACAAAAGTTAAATGAAACAGTTGCTGCAGGTGTTCCTGCGCGTGTTACATCAACCTTAAGACCTAATTCTTGATCGTCTTGCTGTGCAAATAGGTCTGCAACATAATCTTGCGCTTCGTCAGTAATGGTAAACATGGCTATCCTTGGTTAAAAATAATATTATCGATCAAACGAGTTGATCCTAAAAATACCGCACATAATATCGCAATTTTGGAGGTATTGTCAGTAATAGATTTAAGGGTATTAGCGTCAAGTGCGGATAAATATTCTATTTTAAAATCTTGGTTTAATATGATTTTCGAATCTTGTATAGCTGTTGCCAAATTCCGACCGTTTAAAACCTCTTGCTTAAGCTCTGTCAAAACTTGATACAACTTAAGCGCCTGCTGTTTTTGCTCTGTTGATAAATATTGGTTTCTGGTGCTCATGGCTAGCCCGCTTTGTTCACGAACAATGGCGCCAGATAGGATTTGAATCGGTAAAGATAATACCGCTACCATTTGCTTAATAACCAATAACTGCTGGTAATCTTTTTGACCAAAAATAGCGATATCAGGCGTAATAATCTCAAACAAACGATGTACCACTTGCACCACACCATCAAAATGTCCAGGGCGGGCATTACTGCACAAGCCTTGAGATAGACTTCCAGCCTTTAGATGACTTGTAAAGCCCTCTGGATAAATATGTTCTTTATTAGGGGTAAAAACCGCATCAACTTGACAGGCTTCAAGTTCATGCAAATCTTGCTCTAACGTATTTGGATAGTTATCAAAATCTTCATTTTCACCAAATTGTGTCGGATTAACAAAAATACTCACCACAACTTTATCAGCATTGGCTTTAGCTTGATGAACTAAAGACAAGTGCCCGGCATGCAGCCCGCCCATTGTTGGCACAAAGGCAATGGTTTTTCCCTTGTCCTTCCAGCTTGAAACTATATCAGCCATTTGCTGATTATCTAAACAAACTTGCATCAATAACTGTACTCGTCATTCGGAAAAGTTTGGCTTTTCACTGAGTGAATATAGTCTTTCACAGCGGACTCAATCGAATCATGCTCAGACAAGAAATTTTTGACAAATTTAGGTAAATAGCCGGTATTGATACCAAGCATATCGTAACTCACCAACACTTGTCCATCACAATCAACACCTGCACCAATACCAATCGTTGGGATGCTAATTGACTGACTAACCTGCTTGGCCAACTCAGCAGGCACACACTCTAAAACCAGTGTTTCAACCCCCCAAGATTCAAGCAATTTAGCATCTGCTAAAATTCTTTGAGCGCCACTGTCATCTCGACCTTGTACTTTATAGCCACCCATTTCAATAACTGATTGTGGCTGCAAGCCAAGATGACCGCAAACTGGAATATTGTTAGCTTGCAAAATTTTAAAAGACGTCTCGTGCTCAGCGCCACCTTCAAATTTGACCATTTGCGCACCAGCACTTATCAAACGCTGGGCATTTTCTAAGGTTTGCTCAGCGTGAGTATAGCTTTGATAAGGCATATCAGCAATCAACAAAGCCTCTTTGATGCCCTTTGCAACCACTTGCGTATGGTAAAGCATATCCGCCATAGAAACGCCCAAGGTGTTTTCGCCGCCTTGAATAACATTACCTAAGGAGTCACCCACCAAAATAATATCGATGCCACACGCATCAAATAGCTTGGCAAATGAGGCGTCATACGCCGTTAAGCAGGTGATTTTTTCACCTTTTTTCTTGAAAGATTTTAAGTTAGCAAGATTCATAATTTGGTTAATTGATAAGCACCCAACTCTTGAATAATATCCTCAATAGGGCCTAAAACTGGCACCTTTAAATCCGGCTCAAGCTCAGCCAGAGGTATCAGTACAAAAGCTCTGTTCATCATTTCAGGATGTGGAATGACTAATTGTTTAGAGGCCACTACTTGAACCCCATAGGTAATAATGTCTAAATCAATGGTTCTAGCACCCCATTTTTTCTCACGCACTCGATGCTGCTGGGTTTCAATTGTTTGGCAAACGTAGAGCAACTCTAAAGGGGTTAAATGGGTATTAACTTGTGCAATCGCATTAATATAGTCAGGCTGTTTCGAGTCGTCCACCGGTGGCGATTGATACAAACTCGATAGATTAACCACCTCAACATCTTTAGTGGCATGCAGTGCCATCACCGCTGTTTTAATTTGTTGCTTGGGATCATTTAAATTTGATCCAAGTCCAATATAAGCTAACAATGGATTAATGTCCCAACATGTTCACCCGCGCCTAATTTAACCAAAACATCTGCTTGTCGACCGGATGCAATAATAGTATTGGTATTTGAGCGAGAAGCTGTTCTAGCAGCTAGTACCTTGGTATACATACCGCCTGAGCCTAATGAGCCACCTGTTCTACCCGCTACTCGCTCTAATTTCTCATCATCAACCTGAATTTCCTCAATCAACTCAGCCTCAGGATTTTTCCTTGGATCAGCATCATAAACACCGCCTTGATCGGTCAAAATAACCAACTGAGTGGCGCCGACTAAATTAGCCACTAAAGCTGCTAAAGTATCGTTATCACCAAATTTAATTTCTTCAGTGGCCACGGTATCGTTTTCATTAACAATTGGTACAGTGTTCAGCTCAAGTAGCGCATCCAGAGTTGCTGAAATATTATCACTCTGCTGCGCATCGGCTAAATTGTCATGGGTTAATAGCACTTGTGCAGTATGCATAGCATGCTTTGCAAACAAAGATTCGTAGGTTTGCACCAAGCCCATTTGACCCACAGCGGCGGCCGCTTGAAGTTGATGGATATTCTCAGGTCGAGCTTGCCAACCTAGGCGCTTAATTCCTTCTGCAATGGCACCACTGGAAACCAAAATAACTTCAATACCTTGGTTTTTTAATTGTACAATTTGCTCAACCCAGGCACTAATAGCGCTCACATCTAAGCCTTGGCCATCATTGGTTAGCAGCGCTGATCCGATTTTGACCACCCACCTTTGTTTACTCATTGTTACTACCTTTAACCAACTTAAATAAACCTTCAACCAAGTCCTTACAACCCAGGCCATTGAGTGCTGAAATATTATAAAAATCACCTTGATAGTTAATCTCTTTTAATAAAGATTTAACCACTTCAACACGCTCATCTTCGGGCAATAAATCCATTTTATTAATGGCCAATAGTCGAGGCTTGTCGGCCAATTCTGGATCGTATTTTCTTAGCTCATTTTCAATGGTTAAAAAGTTTTTAGCAGGATCTGATGCATCTGCTGGCAAAATATCCACCACATGTAATAACGCTTTTGAACGCGACAAATGTTTTAAAAATTCAAAACCCAGGCCCACACCTTCACTCGCATCTTCAATCAGGCCTGGGATATCAGCCATGACAATATGCTCATCATAATAAGACACCACGCCTAGCGACGGATGTAGTGTGGTAAATGGATAATCAGCTACCTTAGGGCGTGCACTGGATATCTGACGAATCAGACTCGACTTTCCAGCATTAGGCATACCCAGCAGGCCAATATCAGCCATCACATTCATCTCTAGGCCAATTTCACGCGCCTCACCGAGTGAGCCCGGCGTAGTTTTTCTAGGTGCACGATTAATACTAGATTTAAAGCGAGTATTGCCCAAGCCATGAAAACCACCCTTGGCCACCAAAATTACTTGCTCATGCTCAATCATCTCACCAATTAGCTCATCGGTTTCCAAGTCGTAAACTTTGGTACCAAGTGGAATCTCCACAGTTAAATGATCAGCAGACTTTCCACGCTTATTTTGCCCTTGACCTGGCTGACCATTTTTGGCTCTAAATAAACGATTAAAACGAAACTCACTGAGGGTGTTTAGGCTTTCTTGACCCCGGAAATACACGTGCCCGCCATCACCGCCATCACCGCCATCGGGGCCGCCATCGGGAATATATTTTTCTCGACGAAAGCCTAAGCAACCCGCCCCTCCTTTTCCAGCTTCAACACGAATACTGGCAGAATCAACAAACTTCATAAAAAACCGCTAAAATACAATAAAGCTATTATACCACCGACAAATGAATCGAACCCTATACAGCCTAGTTGGATATTTATTATTACCGCTATTGATTATTCGATTATTTGCGAAATCTATCAAGGTGCCCGCTTACCGAAAAAGAGTTTTAGAAAGACTAGGTTTCGTTCCAAAAAACCACGCGGCTGTTATTTGGATTCATTGTGTTTCAGTGGGTGAGTTTAGAGCCGCCATCACCCTGATTGATACTCTAATCAAGCAACACCCTCAGCATAAAATATTAGTTACTACCACCACGCCAACTGGATCTAGCGCACTTAAACAGCACTATGGTGAGCAAGTTTTGCACCATTATTTTCCCTTTGATCAAAGCCTGATTGTGAAACGCTACATTAAGCGCATCAACCCAGATTTGTGCATTCTTATGGAAACTGAAATTTGGCCAAATTTAATTCATGCGTTAAAGCAATACAGTATTCCCAGTATTTTAATTAATGCTCGATTATCGGCGCGATCTTTAGAAAAATATCAAAAATACGCCCCAACTCTAATTCGCAAAACTTTAAATGATCTAAACTTAATTGCCACGCAAAATCAAAATTCAGCGGCTCGATTTATTCAATTAGGTGCGCCAAAAGACCAGGTTGTTAATACGGGAAATATTAAATTTGATCTTAATCCAATTGCTAATAGCGCCATCACAGATGAGCTAAAACAAATCATTGGGCAGCGAAAAGTCATCAGCTTTGCCAGCACACACGCCGGGGAAGAGGCTCAAATTATTAAAAGCTATTTAAAAGTTCAAGATCGCATTGATGCACTACTGGTAATCATTCCAAGACATCCCGAGCGTTTTAATGAAGTGGAAAAATTGGCTAAAAACGCCTCTTTAACAAGCGCTCGTCGCTCAAACGCTAAGCCAAATACCACCGCACAAATATTACTAGGTGATTCAATAGGTGAAATGTTGAGCTATTTTTCTATCAGTGATGTTGTTTTTATGGGCGGTAGTCTTAATCAAACAGGCGGGCACAATATGCTCGAGCCAGCCGCCCTTTCCAAGCCGATTATCTTTGGACCCAATGTCTTTAATTTTGCTGAAATTTCTAGCGATTTGCTAAACAATCAGGGTGCTATTCAAGTGCAAAATGCAGATGAATTATTTACACAAATTATTGATCTACTTGACTCGCCTGAACAACTGAACAACCTAGGCACTAATGCTAAACAGTATTTTGACTCGCAACAAGGTGCGGTTAAAAAAATCGCTAAACTCGTTGAAAGTATTATTTAGCGTCCCAGTAACGCTGCATCTCATAATACAAAAAAGAAGCTGTCCAGGTAATCAGTACAAAACCTACTAACGCCTCCATACCCACTAAAAACCGAATAGAGCCAAAAGGCTCAATATCGCCAAATCCGAGTGTGGTGAAATTACTAAATGAAAAGTAAACGCTGTCCATAAATGAACCATCAAAGTTACCTTGTATTTCACCCCAAGCTTTATCTTTGCTCATTAAAAAATAGGCGATCGCAAATAGCCATATTTCTACCACGTGAGCAATTAAAGCAATAAAAACAACGGCTAAAATTCTGAATCGATGTTTGATTCGAATCTTAGGAAGTAGATTGGTAGCCCGATACAAAAATTCATAATGAATCAGAACACTGAGTGTCACAATAATGGTGTTAATTAATGCTGCAAGCCACATAGGGAAAATCCTTATAATAAGAGGTGCCAATTGTACTGAAAAAATTTAGGAAAAAATCAAAATGGTCTGTTGTAACACCAAGACTGACGAAAAACCTCTATGCTATTGCTTCAACATTAGCGAAAACGCCTATTTAGAAGCGATTAAAGCTGGAAAAGGCGAGGTTTTAAAGGATTTTGTGGTGTTTCAGACCAAACACAACTACTGTAACTGTGAAAATCTTAACCCCAGCAAGCAATGCTGCCTAAAAGCCTTTAAGGCCATAGAAATTTCGCAAAAAACGTAAATACGCTTTAAGACTCCTCTTTCATATAAATTTCAGAATCATTGGCTAAAAACTCAACTGATTTTTGATCCATTTCTACTTGAATGGCATTAATCTTAGCAATTTCTGCCGCGTCCATGGTTTTAATCTCTTGAGTAATTTTCATAGAACAAAACTTAGGGCCACACATGGAGCAAAAATGTGAAGTTTTTGCGGCTTGCTTAGGCATGGTTTCGTCATGATACTTACGCGCCGTATCTGGGTCCAAGCCTAAGTTAAACTGATCTTCCCATCTAAACTCAAAACGCGCCTTACTTAAAGCATTGTCTCTAATCTGCGCGCCTGGATGACCTTTGGCCAAATCCGCTGCATGCGCAGCAATTTTGTAAGCAATAATACCTTCTTTAACATCATCTTGATTTGGCAAACCTAAGTGCTCTTTAGGCGTTACGTAACAAAGCATTGCGCAACCATACCAGCCGATTTGGGCTGCGCCAATCGCTGAAGTAATATGATCATAACCGGGTGCTATGTCTGTTGTTAATGGACCTAGCGTGTAGAACGGTGCTTCACCACATTCTTCTAATTGCTTATCCATGTTTTCTTTAATCATCTGCATTGGCACATGGCCTGGGCCTTCGATAAAGGTTTGTACGTCATGCTTCCAAGCGATTTTAGTCAGCTCACCTAGGGTTTCAAGCTCACCAAATTGCGCTGCATCGTTTGCATCGGCAATACAACCAGGACGCAAACCATCACCGAGTGAAAAAGTAATATCATATTGTTTCATGATTTTACAAATATCTTCAAAATGCGTATAAATAAAGCTTTCGGTATGATGCGCCAAACACCACTTAGCCATAATCGAGCCGCCACGAGAAACGATACCCGTAATACGATTAATGGTTAAAGGTACGTGTTGTAAGCGTACGCCGGCATGAATGGTGAAATAATCCACACCTTGCTCGGCCTGTTCAATAAGGGTATCTCTAAACACTTCCCAAGTCAGATCTTCAGCCACGCCATTAACTTTTTCTAAAGCCTGATAAATAGGCACGGTACCGATTGGCACTGGCGAATTTCGAATAATCCATTCACGGGTTTCATGGATGTTTTTACCCGTTGATAAATCCATAATGGTATCTGCACCCCAGCGAATACCCCAAACCATTTTATCTACTTCTTCTTCAATACTAGAACCCAAAGCTGAATTACCGATATTGCCGTTAATTTTCACCATGAAATTACGCCCAATAATCATCGGCTCAGTTTCAGGGTGATTAATATTGGCAGGAATCACGGCGCGCCCGCGAGCAACTTCGCTACGAACAAATTCAGCAGTAATAATTTCAGGAATATCGGCACCAAAACTTTCGCCTTTTTGCTGGCCGATTTGGTCTTTATAATCTTGCCATTTACAATTTTCACGAATGGCAATGTATTCCATTTCTGGAGTAATAATACCTTGTCTAGCATAATGCATTTGGGTGACGTTTTTACCGTCTTTAGCGCATCTAGGGGTTTTTAAAAACTCAAAACGTAAAGCGTCTAATTCGGCGTCATCTAAACGCTCGTTTGAAAAAGTTGAGCTCATACCTTCAAGCGTTTGTGTATCTTGTCTTTCATCAATCCAAGTTTCACGGATGTTGTCTAAACCTTTACGCAAGTCGATCGATACATCTGGATCTGTATAAACGCCCGAGGTATCATAGACATGAATAGGATCGTTTTTCTCAGCCAACTCGCCGATAGTTTCAGTGAGCGTAATTTCACGCATTGGTACCTGAATATCAGCGCGTGAACCCTCGACATAAATCTTGTGAGAATTGGGAAAAGGTTGAATAAACGCCTCTTTGACGCCTGACATGCTTGTTAAGGTTTCGCTTGATTGCTTCATTGTTGTATAATCGATGAAATTATTAGAATTTAAATTAAGATGACAATTTTAACCCATAGACCACGTCGTATGAGAAAACACGCACATACCCGTGAATTAATGCGTGAAAACACCCTAACCACCGACGATTTGATCTTTCCGATCTTTGTTATTGAAGGTGAAAATAAGCGTGAAAGCATTGATTCTATGCCTGATATAGAGCGCCTCAGTATTGACCAATTATTAATCGAAGCGCAAGAGTTGGTTGATTTGGGCATTCGCGCCGTTGCTTTATTTCCGGTCGTGGCAGATGAGAGAAAATCCTTAAATGCTGAGGAAGCTTTTAATCCAGAAGGTCTGGCTCAACGAGCTGTGCGTGCACTAAAAGCTCAATTCAGTGAATTAGCTGTTATCACTGATGTAGCACTTGACCCCTTCACCACACATGGACAAGATGGTCTTATTGATGAATCAGGCTATGTATTAAACGATGAAACGGTCGCAGTACTCGTTAAACAAGCGTTGTCTCACGCTCAAGCGGGAGCAGATATTGTTGCACCCTCAGATATGATGGATGGGCGCATTGGCGCGATTCGTGATGCCTTAGAAGAGGACAGCTTTATTTATACCAATATTTTGTCTTATTCAGCTAAATATGCCTCTCACTACTACGGCCCCTTTAGAGATGCAGTAGGTTCTGCAGCTAATTTAGGCACTTCAAGTAAAGAAACTTACCAGATGGATCCAGCCAATTCTGACGAGGCTATTCGTGAAGTTGGACTAGATATTGATGAAGGTGCTGATATGGTAATGATCAAACCTGGCCTGCCCTATCTAGATATTGTTTATCGTATTAAGCAAACATTTGGCATGCCAACTTTTGCTTATCATGTTAGTGGTGAGTACGCACAAATTAAAGCAGCGAGCCAAAATGGCTGGATTGATGAAAAAAAGGTGGCGCTTGAAACCTTACTATCTTTTAAGCGTGCGGGTGCAGATGCAATTCTAACTTACTACGCCAAGCAAGCCGCCAAATGGCTTAAGTGATTCTTACTTTATATTAAAATATAATAATATTCTTATATAGTTCTCAAATTAGTGTATAATATGCACCTAATTACCTACCCAATTAATGAGAACTCACCATGGAAAACAAATCACTTTTTAGCGCTATTGTCTTAGCTTTTGCACTGATTGCAGGCTATTTCTTTTATAGTGAAAAATTAAACACCTTAGAACAAGAAGTTGCGCAAATCACGCAAGAGTACAATCATAAATTAGAGGCTTTACAGCCAGAAAAATCAACGAATAATTCAACTGCTCATTCAGCACTTGAAACACTTAATAACCAGCTTATTAAGACACAATCGGCGCTTAAAATCTCCCAAGAAAAACTTTCTTTAGTGACGAGTAAAACCAGTGTTTTGGGTGATGAAATTTCTCAAATGAACGATGCCAGAGGCCAGCTTAAAACCCTAAAAGGCTCTTTGCAATCTATTGAGAAAAAACTTAATATTTCTGCGGAAAAACTTAGCTATCTTGAGCAAGTGTTTGAAACCCAAAATAAAGCAACCGTTGAGCAAAATATTGCCAGAATTAAAGAACTTAAAGAGACTTCTAGCGGCATTGCAGTAACCGGATTAATCGTTCCAGCTATCGGTGTAGCAACATTGATTTCATACACAACTGAAGAGATTGACAACTATTGTGCCAATATTAAAAACACCATTGAACTTGAAAATCAAGTATTTGGCAAAGTGATCTCCCTAGATGGCACTATGCAAAAAAGCTACCACAACCAATGTGAAGTAAGCTTAAAAGATAGAATTAAAAAAGGCTTGAAAAAACTTCAAGCCCATTAAGATAACGCCTAAGCGATTCGATTGTTAATTAGGTCTACCACCACCTCTGGCTCTGCCAAAGTAGAGGTATCGCCTAAATTATCAAAGTCATTTTCTGCAATCTTTCTTAAGATTCGACGCATAATTTTACCACTACGTGTTTTTGGTAGGCCTGGTGCAAACTGGATTTTATCGACCGTTGCAATTGGACCAATTTCACTACGTACCAGCTTAACTAACTCTGTTTTTAGCGCATCAGTTGGCTCAACACCACTCATAATAGAAACATAAGCATAAACACCTTGTCCCTTGATATCATGCGGATAGCCCACTACTGCAGCTTCCGAAACACTCTCATGCAAGACTAGTGCTGATTCGATTTCAGCCGTACCTAGGCGATGTCCAGAGATATTTAAAACATCATCAACACGTCCAGTAATCCAGTAATAACCATCTGCATCACGCTTCACGCCGTCACCTGCAAAATATTTACCTGGGAAAGTTGAAAAGTAAGCTTCCATAAAGCGCTCATGATTATTGTAAAGTGTGCGCATTTGCCCCGGCCAAGATCTGGCTAGTACCAAAATACCTTCAGCTTCGCCTTCTAGAATATCACCTTTCTCGTTAACAACTTGTGGCTCAATACCAAAGAAAGGCTTACTGGCCGATCCAGGTTTTAAAGCAGTAGCGTATGGCAATGGCAGAATCATATGACCGCCTGTTTCTGTTTGCCACCAAGTGTCCACAACAGGACATCTAGACTGGCCAATGGTATGGTAGTACCATTCCCAAGCCTCTGGGTTAATTGGCTCTCCAACTGTGCCCAAAATACGCAAACTAGAACGATCAGTTTTTTCAACAAACTCATCGCCCGCACCCATAAGTGCACGAATAGCAGTTGGCGCTGTATAGAAGGTATTAACCTGATGCTTATCAATAACCTGCCAGAAACGTGAAGCATCTGGGTAGGTTGGAATACCTTCAAACATCAATGTTGTTCCACCGTTGGCCAACGGACCATAAACAATATAAGAGTGGCCTGTTACCCAGCCTACATCAGCTGTACACCAATAAACATCGCCCTCTTGATAATCAAATGCATATTTATGTGTCATCGCTGCATACAACAAATAACCACCTGAAGTATGTAGAACACCTTTAGGCTTGCCAGTAGATCCAGAGGTGTAAAGAATAAACAATGGTGTCTCTGCATCAAATGATTCGCAAGGGCATTCGCTCGGCACGTCTGCTACTAAATCGTGATACCAAACATCCTTATCGCCCCATTCAACTGAGCCTTTGGTATTTTGCACAACCACAACTTTACTAATACAGTCGCAACCTTCAATAGCTAAATCAACATTCGCCTTAAGTGCTGTCGACCTACCACCACGCAAGCCTTCGTCAGCTGTGATCACAATTTTGCACTCAGAGTCTAGAATCCTATCTTTGAGCGCTTCAGGTGAAAACCCACCAAATACAACTGAGTGAATAGCACCAATACGTGCACATGCCAACATTGCATAAGCAGACTCTAAAATCATCGGCATGTAAATACAAACTCGGTCGCCTTTTTTAACCCCTAAATTCTTTAAGCCATTAGCAAGCTTTGCTACTTCGTCGTGCAACTGCTGGTAAGTAACTTTTTGACTCACATTAGGATCGTCGCCCTCCCAAATAATGGCTGTTTGCTTAGCTCTATGAGGCAAGTGTCTATCAATACAGTTGTAAGCGACGTTTAATTCGCCACCCTTAAACCATTCTATTTTTCCTTGGGTGTAATCCACATTAGAAACTTCATTCCAGTCTTTATCCCACTGCAAGAATTCTTTTGCTTGGGTTGCCCAAAATTCATCGGAATTATTAATCGAGTCGTTATACATTGACTCATATTTTTGCTCATCACATAAAGGGGTTTTGTCTGACTGGATAATTGGATACATAACAATAGCTAATTCAAGAAATTAAATTAATAATACCTAAAAACTGATTTTCTAGAAAGTTATTTACGACATCAAGCCTTTTAATTCTATCGAGTGAGAGTCGCCCATATGACTCACTTGTGCCAAAAATAATTCAGCCGTTGAGATGGCATCTTGCATGGCATTATGGGCTTTATATCTTGGCAGATTGTATTTCTCTCTTAAAGAAAATAAACGCAAACTTTCAGACTGAATATAGCCTTTGGTGCGAATAATTTTTTTAGTCTCAATTTTTAAGGTGTCCAACATCACCATAGGCAGGCAATTAATTTTGTATAATTTTTGACAAGCACAATTGATAAATCTTTTTTCAATATTGTCAAAATGTACAATTACCACTCGATTACGCATTTCACTAAACAGTTGATCCATAGCATCATTCAAGCCTACTCCTTGGCTTAAATCGTCATCAGTTAACTGATGAATACTCACATTTTCTTCGGTCAATGACTGCTCGGGATTAATGAGTAAATGCCGACTTGAGGCAGCCATCAAATGCAAATCTTTAATGATGGTGTATCCCATGCTAATAATTTTTTCTTTAGCGGGGCTTAATCCAGTTGTTTCAAAATCAAGCACTAAAAACTCAATATCTTTAATAGGTGTTTTTTTATCAACTAAAGGTTTGAGTAAATATTGCCTGAGTGCAGGTGATAAATTAGACCTCGATAACAGTGTTTTTTGGTAATACTTCGGGAATAAGTAATAGGCCAATTTTTTCATAATATGGATGTTTGATACTGAGAACTCATGGCTGATTGCATATTGGTTACAATATCAAATGCATCTTTTAGGTGCTTCTGATCCAAAGAGGATATCTCTTTGGTAGGAACGAAGTTATCAATAGATTTTCCATTTTTTATTTGTCTGGATTGATGCTCAATTCTGACCAAATTAATAAATTTATAAGCCTCAATTAGATCATTAGCACCAGAGCTGCTAAGGGCGCTAATATCCATTAACTCTCTTAATCTGTCTTGAGTGTTAATCGTCCTAACTCCCTGTGACAATGCATAAACTCGAGCAAAATCAACAATGGGAACCACACCCTTTCTTTTTAAATCCAGGGTTTTTTTATCCGCACCATGACGATCTACAATAAAATTTCTAAAAAAACCTAAAGGTGGCGTGTAGTGTTCAGCGTTATGCGCCATATGTGATTGAAAGATAGTGTTTTTTTTCGTTTTTCTTAAAACACTTGGCAGCAAATCATCCAGTAGCTCGGAGCTGCCGTAAATGCACTTTAAATCAAAGAAAATACTAGCGTACATCAGTGCTTTTGGATCGGGGCTTGATATCCAGCTATTAAAATAAGAGCGCCAAACAGAAATGCGCTGTCGCCATTTAGGGTTGGTTGCCATAACCTCGCCTGGGCAATAGACATAGCCACACTCGTTAAGACCATCGCTCACATAGTTAGTTAGTTTAGAAAAATACTCTCCATGTAATTTTTCATCATAATCATCCGCCAAAATAAGTAAGTTATCCTGATCAGTATGTGCAATTTGTTCAGATCTTGCAAGAGAACCTGCCACCACCCACGCATAAGCAACAGGTGCAGGGCCTAACAAGGCTTCTGCTTGCTTTAATAACTGCTGATTAATAGAGCGACCCACCGAACTGATTGAGTAAGTAATATCGTGCTCATCCATGTTGGATTCAAAGCTATGCTGCAAGAGAAGTGGCACTTGCTCAGATATTTTCTTTAAATCCTCAACTGTCTCAGAGACTAATACTTCATTGATTAGAAAAACCACATTATGACTTTGCTTTCTTAATAAATCAGCTGCAGTAATCACACCCACTACCTGATTATTTTTTACAATAGGTAAATGCCTGATATGTGAATTGGCCATTAACAACATCGCTTCAACACCACTTTTATAATGCGCAATCGAAATTGGATTGGTGGTCATAATATCACTAATTGGGGAGGTGATATCTAGCCCAGTGGCTGCAACCTTAGTGCAAAAAGCTCTGTCAGTTACAATACCTTTTAATACATTGTCATCTGTCACCACAACCGAGGTCACGTTTTTACTACTCATGAGTTGAGCAACATCACGAATACTAGTACTAGAATCAATAGTATAGGCATCATTGGCTCGGGACATGGAGAGCACTGAATTATCAAGCAGACTATTCTGCTTGGCAATATTTTGCACCTTAATGCTAGACTCTAGCCCAGCATCAATAAAGAAATGATGGACGTTACTCTGCTCTGAAAATAACTCAAAAAATAGTTTTTTGGGTATTTTGTAAAACAGCGTATCTTCTTGGCAACTATGCGAATACAAAACCAATTGAGCACTATAGCCAAACCACTGACGCTCACCCAGAATAGAAAATAACTGCTCATTTTCATCCTCGATTAGGACAGCGCCTTTGCGTACTAAATATAAAAAATCCGGCTTAAGGGTCAGGATGTGCTTTCTTTTTCTATAGCCAATTTGTATTTCTTTAACTAAAGACTCAAGCTGCAAAGAGGTAGCACTATCAAGTGGCAGCGTTGATTTAAGAAAATCAATAACTTCTAACTCTTCAATATCCATGGCTTAATAGTCCTTATCCTGATAAGTAAAAATAGCGGGCACTTCTGCATAAAAAACACTACCACTAACAGAAATCACAAACTGTAAATAGTCAGATCTTTTAACATCAACTAAAGAGCTTTGCCATAGTTGACTACCTAGCTTTACCAAGCTCATAGATTCTGGCTGAGAGTGGGCACCTTTTTCATTGACCAAAGCAAAGCTAACTTCTTGCAAGGGTGTTTCAGACTGCAAGCGAAAATGGTTTTGGCCGTATTGTTGAGTATCAGAAGTCACTAACAATTCCAAATCGCCATTCACTAAATCACAATGGCCACTCTCCCAACGACAATTTGGCTTAGCAAGCATTTTATACAATTGACCGTCTTTGGCCTTATGAGGGACTTCAGCCACATAGTAATCGACTGCAAAATAACTCATAATCGCCAAGATAGGGGCGACAATCATTGATGTAATAACGTGTTTATTTTTAAAAAACATAATTCCTTTATTTTAAATAAAAAAACACCCGGCATTGCCGGGTGTCGAAGTAAAAAACTTAAAAAGTTTTTTTAGTTAGATGCTGGAACACGAATATTCTCAACCATCTTCTCAACCTCTGCAGGTACTTTAGCTGTACGACTCATTACGAAGAACGCAACAGCGAAGTTAACCACGGCACCAATAGCACCGAACGCATTAGGCTCAATACCTAAGAACCAGTTCGGATCCATGTCACCTAAGAAAGACGTTGACTTAACAAACATGATGCCCTTGTGCTGGAATACATATAACAATGTAATACCAATACCTGACAGCATACCTGCAATTGCACCTTCTTTGTTCATCTTCTTAGAGAAGATACCCATCATCAGTGCAGGGAAGATACTAGATGCTGCTAGACCAAAGGCTAGTGCAACCGTACCTGCGGCAAAATCCGGAGGATTAAAGCCGTAGTAACCCGCAATCAAGATAGCACCAATCATTGAGATTCTAGAGTATCTAAGCTCTTCCTTCTCAGTGATATTAGGTCTCCACACACCTTTTAATAAGTCATGTGAAATCGAAGACGCAATCGCTAACAATAAACCAGCTGCGGTTGATAATGCTGCTGCTAAACCACCGGCTGCAACAATTGCAATCACCCAGTTTGGCAAGCCAGCGATCTCAGGATTCGCTAGAACCATGATATCTCTATCAACTTTAACCATTTCATTTGTTTTCTTATCGCCTGTGTATGAAATCAAGCCATCGTTATTCTTATCTTCAAACTTTAATAGACCTGTAGTCTCCCAGTTTTTAAACCAAGAAGGGCGATCAGCATATGCTAAGTTTTGCTCAGCGTTAGGCTGATCAATCGTTTGCATTAAGTTTAATCTTGCCATTGCCGCAACCGCAGGAGCCGTTGTGTAAAGTAGCGCAATAAATACTAAAGCCCAACCTGCAGATTCACGTGCCGCTTTCACTGAAGATACTGTGAAGAATCTCATGATTACGTGAGGAAGACCCGCAGTACCAATCATTAGAGATAGCGTGTAAACAAACATGTTTGTTGTGCTTAATCTAGCTTGCGTGGTGTACTCAGCAAAACCAAGTTGTGTTACCACTTGATCAAGCTTATCTAATAGATACGTACCATCTGCCATTTCACTACCTAAGCCTAACTGAGGAATTGGATTACCTGTTAGCATGAATGAAATAAAGATTGCTGGAATTGTATAAGCAATAATCATGATCACGTATTGTGCGATTTGCGTGTATGTAATACCTTTCATACCACCCATAGTTGCATAGAAAGCAACAATCACCATACCTGATACCAAGCCTGTCTCATAATCCACTTCTAGGAATCTTGAGAATGCTACACCGATACCCTTCATTTGACCAATTACATAAGTAACTGACGCAATGATTAAACAAATTACCGCAACAACACGTGCAGTTTTTGAGTAGTAACGATCAGAGATAAACTCTGGCACTGTAAATGCACCATGCTTCCTTAAGTAAGGCGCAAGTAACATTGCTAGTAGTACATAACCACCTGTCCAACCCATTAAGAATACTGAACCGCCGTATCCATAAAATGCGATTAAACCCGCCATTGAGATGAATGACGCTGCACTCATCCAGTCTGCCGCTGTCGCCATACCGTTTGCGACAGGATGAATACCACCACCTGCAACATAAAACTCCTTGGTTGATCCGGCTCTTGCCCAGAAGGCAATACCTATGTAGATCGCAAAAGTTACGCCTACAAATAAAAACGTTAATGTTTGTAAATCCATATTTTTCCCCCCTTATCTATTTTTCGTCAACGCCAAACTCTTTGTCGATTTTTCCCATGCTTTTCGCATAGTAAAAGACTAAGATTACGAACGTATAAATTGAACCTTGTTGTGCAAACCAAAATCCTAGTTTATATCCGCCCATTCTGACAGTATTTAAAACATCTACTAGCACAATGCCAAATAGATATGAAACTACAAACCAGATTGATAAACATTTCACAATTAGTGCAATGTTAGCTTTCCAGTAGCTGTTGTTTTTGTCGGCCATTTAGACTCCCCTTTTTGATTAAATCACTGGAAAATGATACACACTTTACCTAGGTGAAATAAACTATCATCATTTCTTAATATAGCTTTCTAGAAAGCTATATTGGGCGTCAAAAACTTTACTAAAAAAGAAAAAAATTAATCCTTTAGAAGTTTGGTTAATAAGGTGGTTAAGAGCGCCAGTTCACGCTTAGATAGCTTGGACTCAAAGAACTGCTTGGACATGTATTGCACCTGGGGATAATATTTTTCAATAAAGCCAATCCCTAGCTTGGTTAGCCTAACAATCTTACTTCTTTTATCCGTTGGATTGGCATCTCTAACAATATAGCCTTTAGACTCTAGCTTAATCAAGACCTTAGTCAGGCCTCCTGAAGAGACCATCAGTGAGCTAGACAATAACGAGGGCGTTAATCGGTGTGGATAAGGAAAAGATCTGAGTAGCACCATCACTTCCAGCTCAAATACAGACAGATTAAACTGCTCACAAACAGTCTCTACCAATAGATTAAATTGAGAAGATGCTCGACCCAAATTAAGCACGACCATGGTTAGATTGACATCTATATCAGGCCAATTTTCATGGAAGCGAATCTCTGTATTTTCAACCTTAATCATCTTTTTTTAATTTGCGCACCATTCAAAAATTTGAACAAATCATACCTAAAAAAGAATCGGATTTTGGGAATGATTTTTTTTACAGGCTAAATTAAACGAAGTTCAGCCTGTCACCACTCAACTGCAAATATACTAGATGGCTAAATACTGATGCCTTAGTACTTCGTCATCCAGCACCTCTTGAGCACTACCATCAAATACAATCTTACCCGTATCCAATATAAGCGCCCTATCAGCTAGTCGCAATGCAGCAACTGCGTTTTGCTCAACAATAATTGTCGTAATGCCTAATTTTTTAATACTGAGCAAAATTTCTTCAATTTCATGAACGATAACAGGTGCAAGGCCCTCATACGGCTCGTCTAATAATAACAACTTAACATCACGTGCTAATGCTCTAGCTACTGCTAGCATTTGTTGCTCACCACCAGAAAGTGTAATACCATCTTGATCTTTTCTTTCGCCTAATCTTGGAAAGTGCTCATAAATACGCTCTATAGACCAGCCAATTGGCCCTTCTATTTGTGCCAATTTCAAATTCTCTTCTACAGTTAGGCCGCCAATAATACAACGATCTTCTGGCACCAATGCAACGCCTATCTGTGCCACTTGATAATCTTCCATTTCATGCAAAGGTTGATGATCTAGCCACATCTCTCCATGATTCACCTGCGGATCAGAAGCGCGAGCAATTGACCTAAGGGTTGAGGTTTTACCCGCGCCATTTCTACCTAATAATGCAAGAATTTCACCCTCTCGAATGTCAAAGCTAACCCCTTGAACAATATAGCTTTCACCATAATAAGAATGAATATCCCAACAGGAGAAAAACGCAGGGTCTGCACCCTGTGAAACAATAGACTTCGCTTTATTATCCATAACTCTTGCTTTACTTTTATTATCAAACATTATTCACCTCCGCCTAAATAAGCTTCTTGTACGATTGGATTGCCTTTGATTTCATCTGGCGTTCCTGTGGCAATGATTTTGCCTCTTGCCAAGACCGAAATCGTATCAGCAACACTAAATACAACATGCATATCATGCTCAATAATAATTTTTGTCATGCCACCCTCCTTGATCTTTTTTAAAAGTTCAATGGTTTGGTTGGTATCATGTCTGGCCATACCAGCGGTTGGCTCATCCAATAGTAATAATTTAGGATGCTGTATTAAACACATGGCCAATTCAAGTCGGCGTTTATCGCCACGTGACATACTTCCAGCAATCTCATACACTTTGTCTTGCATGCCGATACTAGCTAATACATCAACAGCCTCCTTCATAATATCTGTTTCATCTGCCAAGCCTCTAGAGATGGTAAGCTTAAAAGCACCATCTCGTTTAGCTAACGCTGGAATCATAACATTCTCCAGCAAAGTTAAATCTGCAAATATTTCTGGTGTCTGAAAAACTCTTACTAAACCCATTTGATTAATTTCATGAGCTTGCTTACCGACAATATTTTTATTATCAAACAAGACTTCACCAGTATCAGGCGCCAACAAACCAATACATACATTTAATAAGGTTGATTTACCTGCACCATTTGGGCCGATAATTGCATGAACCTTGCCTTTTTCAATGTTAAGATTAATGTTAGTTAACGCCTTCAAGCCTCCAAAGGTTTTATTAACATTGCTAATTTTTAAAACAGAATTGCTCATCTTATTCGCCTCCTTGTTTTATTTCATTTTGTTTATCGCTTTTTTTGAATTTAGCTGTAAGTTTTTGAAAGCCTTCTGTAACACCACCAGGTAGGAATATAACAACCACCATAAACATAAGTCCTAAAGTTAGATGCCAACCCTCACCCACAAAAGGTGTAATTACTACTACCAACGCATCATTTAACCACTGAGGCGCAAAGGAAAAGAAGCTTTGCAATACAGCCTCATTAACTGCTGAAAAAATATTCTCTAAGTACTTAATAATTGCAACACCAAATAAAGGTCCGTATAGTGTACCAACACCGCCCAAAATAGTCATTAATACCACTTCACCAGAAGCAGTCCATTGCATTCTTTCTGCACCAGCCAATGGATCTGTAACTGCCATCAGTGAGCCAGCCAATCCTGCAAACATGCCAGAAATAACAAAGGCAGTAATTAAGTATGGTCGAGTGTTATAACCCGTATATTTCATTCTATGCTGGTTAGATTTAATCGCCTTAAGTTTTAACCCAAAAGGAGAGTTAAATATTTTTAAAGAGATAAAAAATGCCAGTATAAGCAATACAGCGGTGAAATAAAACCCTGAATACCCACTCATAGAGATACCAAATAGCTCAGTAGAAGGCAACCCCCCTCCTGTAGCTACATCACTAAATAAGCGATCAAGCACCCTTGGATCATCAGCAGCAATTGTTAGGCCAGTTTCACCATTGGTGAGTGGTGTTAGGACCGAATAAGCTAAATTATAAAACATCTGTGCAAAAGCCAATGTTAAGATCGAGAAGTAAATACCTGATCTACGTAAGCTTACATACCCTACCAGAGCGGCAATAATACCAGCAAGTAGCGTTCCAAAAATAATAGCTGGAATCGCATTCATACTTAACAACTTAAATGACCATACAGCTGTATAAGAGCCCACGCCAATAAAAATAGCATGACCAAATGATAGATACCCAGTTAAACCAAATAAAATATTATAGCCAATAGCAAAAATACCAAAAATAGCAAATTTTTGCAATAAGTCTGGATAGTTAGCACCAAGAGGGCTAAGCCATATTGGCATGCTCAATACAGCAATTGTAAAAATTGCCATAACAAAAAGATTACTACGTTTTTTTTCAATTTGCATGGTTTAATCCTCCATTACGCCTTTACGTCCCATCAATCCACGAGGGCGTGTTAATAAAATAATCACAGCGACCAAATAAATAATAATTTGATCAATGCCCGGTAAAAACTGGCTTACAACAGTCATAGATGCGAATGATTGCAAAACTCCTAATAAAAATCCTGCAGCAACAGCGCCAGGTAAAGAGCCCATGCCGCCAACCACAACAACCACAAAAGAAAGAACCAAAAAGTCCATACCCATATGATAATCAGGGGGCAAAATTGGCGCATACATAACCCCTGCGACACCTGCGACAACGGATGCAAGACCAAATACAATGGTAAATTTTCGCTGCACATTAATACCTAAAAAACCAACCATTTGTCGGTCAAACATACCTGCTCTTACCACCATTCCAAAAGTAGTTAGCTGCAGGAATGCAAATACTGAGCCGATAACTAATAACGAAAAAGATAGATAGATTAAACGCCACCAAGGATAAACCAGGTTGTCACTCAAACCTAGCCAAGTACCGATTGCTGCACTACTAGAAACAACATCAGGTGCTGGCATTGGAATTGGGTTGGCGCCAAAAAAATGACGAATCACTTCTTGAATAACAATAGCCAAACCAAATGTGACTAATATTTGCTCTGCATGGGTACGTTTATAAAAGTGCCTAATCAGTCCTCTTTCCATGGCTAGGCCAATTAACAACATCACCGGTATTGCCATCAAGATCGACAGTGGCACTGCATAATCTATGATGGCCAAACCCACATCTCCAAACCATATTTCTAAATATGCTTGCTCCTTGTAGGCCGTAAAAAAAGTGATACTCGGATCAATCACTTTAACCGAAATGGTTAAGATTTTCTGAAACGTGACCGCACAAAAAGCACCCAACATAAATAACGCACCATGTGCAAAATTCACCACACCTAATGTACCAAACACCAACGTCAATCCAAGCGCAATCAAAGCGTAAGCAGCGCCTTTATCTAGACCGTTGAGCAATTGTATTAAAACAGCGTCCATAATAAACCCTCTCTTATTAAGTTACTAAAAATATTTATTGTAACTTAATAAGAGAGAGTCTCTCCGATTAAGTTACAATAAATTCAAATCGTAAAAAAAATGCCAACCGCAACTAATTTGCAATTGGCATTTCAAGTTAAAAACTTAGGTTTCTAAACTATGTAAGGACCTAAGTTACCACCAAAGATTGATGCATCGTACTCAACCTGAGCACGTGGAACTTCCTGAACAATATCAAGCAAGTCAAATTGAGTGCTTGGATTTTGCTTACCGCGCACAACCAGAACATCTTTGAAACACTGATGATCTTCAGCACGATATTCAGTTTCACCATTACCCATGCCGTCAAACTTAAAGCCTTCTAATTGTCTGATAACCTCAGGTGGATAGAATGTGCCAGCATTTTCACATGCATTTGCATAAAGTAATGTTTGTACATAACAAGTATGTGCAGCCATTGATGGTGGGAAGCCGTATTCTGTACCGAATGATTTAACAAAAGCTTTAGAGCCTTCATCTTGCAACTGCCAATCCCAATTGGTTGTTCCCAAGATACCTTGAAGATTTTCACCAGCACCCTGTGCCATTAGACGAGAATATAAAGGTACGATAATTTCAAACTGCTTACCATTTACCATTTTGTCACGCAAGCCAAACTGAACTGACTGAGTTAATGAATTGATCATATCCTTACCATAGTGGTTAAGAATCAATGTATCAGCACCTGAATTTAAAATTGGTGTAATGAACTGAGAGAAGTCACCTGCACCTACTGGTGTCTTAACAGTGGCAGTTGTATTCCAGCCTAAACCTTCTGTGGTTTCTTTAATAGATTCTTCTTGTGTCCAACCCCAAGTGTAGTCAGAAGTTAAGTGGTATGCATTTCTATCAGCACCCATTTCTTCTTTAAGCACAGGACCCAAAGCAGAACCCGTCATTTTTGCATTAAAGAAATGGCGGAAACCATAACGACGCTTATCTTTACCCGTTGTATCATTTGAGTGTGTTAGACCAGCCATAAAAATAACGCCAGCCTCTTGTGCTAAACTTTGTACTGCGATTGCCACGCCTGATGATGAGCCACCAGAGAACATAACAACACCGTCTTTCTCAATCATACGCTTAGCAGAAGCACGCGCTGCATCTGACTTAGTTTGCGTATCACCTGTAACGTAGGTAACTTTCTTACCTAAAATACCATTGCCAGTTAAATTCATTGGTCTCATAGTGTTCATCATGCCACCATCGCCTTCGCCATTTAAGTGCTTAACTGCTAGCTTAAAAGCACGCAATTCATCGGCGCCTTCATCAGCGTATGCACCAGTCTGTGGCACATTAAAGCCTAATGTGACTGTAGATGAATTACCTGGATTGTTAGTAAAGTCTTTTGCAAAGGCGCCCTTTGTAAAGAACATTGGTGCTGCTGCTAATGCTGCACTAGCTTTTAACATGTTTCTACGACTAATTGTATTCTGGTCTTTCATATTCTCGCTCATTTCTATTTCCCCTATTATTATCTTTTCATGTTGAATGATACTCCGAATATCAACACCTGTTTTAACTATCATTATTTCCTAATATATCTTTCCAGAAAGTTTTCTAGAAAGATATATTAGGACGTCAAAATACCACTCAATCAAAGATCGATTTAATAAAGGTTTTGAAACTTAGTTTTTTAACTTAGTTTTTTAACTTTTATGCCTATAGACATGCTACAAGCCGAAATCTGTTACTCTGATAAAGCTTGTTGAATCTCATCCAAAATAGCCGGATCATCAATGGTTGATGGAATAACATAATCTTCTCCATCTACCAATTGTCGCAGTGTTTTTCTTAGAATTTTTCCAGAACGTGTTTTAGGCAATCTTTCAACAATAACAGTGTCTTTATAACATGCTACAGCGCCAATTTTATCTCGCATTAATTGAACCAACGCTTGTTTAATATCTGCTTGATCTGTTTCAACACCTGATTTTAAAATAGCAAAACCTAGCGGCATTTGCCCTTTCAAGTCATCGCTTCTACCAATAACAGCACACTCTGCTACTGCAGGATGTGTGGCAATAATTTCTTCCATCTCGCCCGTAGATAATCTATGGCCTGACACATTAATTACATCGTCAGTACGCCCCATAACAAATAAATAACCATCATCATCAATATAACCGCCATCGCCACTGACATAAAAACCAGGGAAAGTTTCTAAATAGCTCGCTTTAAATCGATTAAGATCGCCCCATACACTGGTTAAACAACTAGGAGGCAAAGGCAGTTTAATGGCAATATTACCTTGCTGATTAGCCGCAACTTCCTGGCCATTATCATCCAAAATACGCACATCAAATCCTGGTACAGGTACGGTTGAAGAACCTGGTTTAACAGGCATTTTTTCAATGCCTCGCATATTAGCAGAGATCGCCCAACCTGTTTCTGTTTGCCACCAATGATCAATAACTGGTAATTTAAATTGTTCATTAAGCCATTCATAAGTTGGCGGATCTAGACGCTCACCAGCAGCAAACAAAGTCTCTAGAGAAGACAAATCATATTGCTTAATAAAATCACCCTTTGGATCTTCCTTTTTAATCGCTCTGAACGCGGTTGGTGCGGTAAACAACGACTTTACCTTATACTCAGAAACCACTCGCCAAAAAGCACCTGCATCAGGCGTCATAATCGGTTTTCCTTCAAAAAATACCGTGGTACAGCCTTGTAACAGTGGTGCGTAAACAATATAAGAGTGTCCTACCACCCAACCCACATCAGAAGCAGACCAAAACACCTCACCCGGCTTCATATCATAAATAGCATCCATACTATATTTCATGGCCACCGCATGTCCACCATTTTCACGCACTACACCCTTAGGCTTGCCCGTGGTTCCAGAAGTGTACAAAATATAAAGTAAATCAGATCCTTTAACGGGCGTACACTGCGCTGGCTGAGCTTTACTAACAACTTTTACCCAGTCCAGATCGCCCTCTTGGGAAAGTTCAGATGTTGCTTCAGGGCGCTGATATACAACGACATTTTTTGGTGTATGCTCAGCAATTCTGATAGCATTGTCAATTAATGGCTTGTACTCAATAATGCGCTTTATCTCAACACCACAAGAGGCACTCAAAATGACTTTTGGCTTAGCGTCATCAATTCTAAGAGCTAGCTCAGGTGCAGCAAAACCACCAAAAACCACCGAATGAATTGCACCAATACGAGCACAAGCCAACATAGCAACTGCTGCTTGAGGAATCATTGGCATATAAACAATCACACGATCGCCTTTTTCCACCCCCAAATCTTTTAACATGCCTGCAGTTTGTGCTACTTCATCGCGTAATTCACGGTAAGTGTAAGTCTTTTTTGTATCTGTAACTGGTGAATCATAGATCAAGGCTGCTTGATCAGCACGACCGTTTTCAACATGATAATCAAGCGCCATATAAGCTGTATTCATTTCACCATCCGCAAACCAGTGATGAATACCGTGCTCATCCTGTGTTAAAACTTTTTGTGGCGACTTAAACCATTCAAGGGCTTTTGATTTTTCTCTCCAGAACTCTTCTGGATTGTTTTTTGATGCATTTAATTCTTGTTGATAGCTCATGTTAAATCTCCTATTATTGAACATTACTCGGAATATAAACCGAGCCTTTCATTAAAACTCTAGCGCTACGACTCATAACCACTTTATTCACAATCCAATCCTCTTCGCTCTTCACCGCCTCTGCGCCCACTTTTAGAGTACCAGATGGATGTCCAAAGGCAGCCAATTTACGCACGCCACCACCTGCTGCGAGGTTGACCAATGTTCCAGGAATAACGGCAGCTGTACCAATAGCGACAGCGGCTGTACCCATCATTGCGTGGTGCAATAGCCCCATGGATAAAGCGCGAACATTCAAATCAATATCATCTGCATTGATCTTTTTACCGCTGGAAGAAGTGTAGCTTTTTGCTGGACCAACAAAAGCAACTTTAGGCGTATGTTGACGACTAGCCGCTTCTTTAATATTGTCTATCAAGCCCATTTTTAAAGCGCCATAGGCTCGAATAGTTTCAAACATTGTTAGTGCATTTTTATCACTATTAATGTCAGCCTGAAGCTCTATGCCAGTGTAATCGATTGCCTCAGCATTTAAGAAAATTGTTGGAATACCTGCATTGATCATGGTCACCTTAAAAGTGCCAACCCCTGGAACTTCTAAATCATCCACTAAATTTCCAGTTGGAAACATAGCGTCAGAGGTATCGACAGGGCTGATAAATTCTACTTGCACTTCTGCTGCTGGAAAAGTTACTCCGTCTAATTCAAAATCACCAGTTTCTTGAACTTCACCACTGGTTATCGGCACTTGAGCAATAATAGTTTTTTGGATATTTTTCTGCCAAATGCGAATAGTGGCTATTCCATTTTCAGGAATACGATTTGCATCAACCAAGCCATTACTGATCGCAAAAGAGCCAACTGCAGCTGTTAAATTGCCGCAATTACCACTCCAATCTACAAAAGGTTTGTCGATGGATACCTGACCAAAGAGATAATCAACATCATGATCTGATTTTGAACTTTTCGAAACAATAACAGTTTTACTGGTACTCGAAGTTGCACCCCCCATACCGTCTGTTTGTTTTTTGTATGGATCAGGACTGCCAATAACTCGAAGCAACATTACGTCGCGTGCAGGGCCTGCAACTTTACACGCTTCAGGCAAATCTTCCAGATTAAAAAAAACACCTTTACTGGTACCACCACGCATATACGTAGCAGGAATTTGAATTTGAGGTGCAAAAGTCATTATGCATTTTCCTCTAAAAAATCTTGAGCGAAGCGTTGTAGTACACCACCAGCCGAATAAACATGCACTTCTGCTGCTGTATCTAAACGACAACTAACAGGAATATTAACCAATTCACCATTAGCGCGAGTCATCTTCACAGTTAAGCTAGATCCTGGTGCAATCTCACCTTCGACATCAAAAGTCTCACCGCCATCAATACCATAAGTTACTCGTGTTTCACCCTTAATAAACTCAAGTGGGAGAACGCCCATACCCACCAAGTTGGTACGATGAATACGCTCAAAACCTTCAGCAATAATTGTTTCAACACCCGCTAGACGAACACCTTTGGCCGCCCAGTCACGAGATGAGCCTTGGCCGTAGTCAGCACCTGCAATAATAATAAGGGGTTGCGTGCGCTGCATATAAGTTTCAATTGCTTCCCACATGCGCATTTCTTGGCCTTCTGGCTCAACACGAGCGAGCGACCCTTGTTTAATCTCCCCTGTTTTTCCATCAGCACCATCACGGCACATTTCGTTCAATAATTTAGGATTGGCAAATGTTGCACGTTGCGCGGTTAAATGATCACCACGATGCGTTGCATAAGAGTTAAAGTCTTCTTCTGGTAAGCCCATTTTGTGCAAATAAGCCCCTGCAGCACTTTCTAACATAATCGCATTTGATGGAGACAAATGATCCGTGGTAATATTATCACCCAATACAGCAAGAGGTCTCATGCCTTTCATAGTACGCTCACCTGCTAGCGCACCCTCCCAATAAGGTGGGCGAGTTATGTAAGTGCTTTTATCATCCCAGCTGTATAAAGGACTCTTTGCTTCTTGTATGGTGCCAAGGTCAAACATCGGATTATAAATTTGTTGAAACATTTCCGGTTTAACACTGCTTTTTACAATTTCGTCAATTTCTGCATCTGTAGGCCAGATATCCTTTAATGTAATTGGATTACCATTTTTATCATTACCCAGACTATCTTGTTCGATGTCAAAACGCATAGTGCCTGCAATAGCATAAGCAACCACCAGGGGTGGTGATGCTAAAAATGCTTGTTTAGCATAAGGATGAATGCGGCCATCAAAGTTACGATTGCCAGAAAGAACTGCGGTTGCATATAAATCACGCTCAATAATTTCATCTCGAATAACAGGATCAAGTGCGCCAGACATGCCATTGCAAGTCGTACATGCAAACCCTACAATACCAAAACCAAGTGCCTCAAGCTCGCTCAATAAACCCGCTTCTTTTAAGTAAAGTTCAGCAACTTTTGAGCCTGGTGCAAACGAAGTCTTAACCCAAGGCTTGCGAACTAAGCCAAGCTCATTTGCCTTACGTGCAACCAAACCAGCAGCAACAACGTTGCGTGGATTAGAAGTATTAGTACAAGAAGTAATGGCTGCAATAATAACAGCGCCGTCAGGCATTCTGCCTTTAGCTTCTTCGGCCTGAGCCTTATCAAGCTCTTTTGCGATGCCACTTGATACAAGATCAGCAGTTGCCAATCGACGGTGAGGGTTTGATGGGCCAGCCATATTACGCCCAACCGATGACAGGTCAAACGTTAGTACACGCTGGTATTGAGCATCAACAAGATCATCTGCCCAAAGACCTGTTTGCTTCGCATACTGCTCAACTAAAGCCACCTGTTCAGGCTCACGGCCCGTTAACTTTAAATAGTCAATGGTTTGCTCATCAATGTAGAACAAACCCGCTGAAGCGCCATACTCGGGCGTCATATTAGAGATGGTTGCACGATCTCCAATGGTTAAGCTTTTAGCACCCTCGCCAAAGAATTCAAGATAAGCTGATACCACTTTCTGATTACGTAAAAACTCAGTGATTGCTAATACCACGTCAGTAGCGGTAATACCCTCTTGACGCTTGCCCGTTAGCTTAACACCAATAATATCAGGCAGGCGCATCATAGATGGCAAACCTAGCATAACCGTTTCCGCCTCTAATCCGCCCACACCAATTGCCATTACACCAAGTGCATCAACGTGTGGTGTGTGCGAATCAGTGCCCACACAAGTATCAGGAAATGCAACGCCTTCACGTGCTTGAATAACGGGCGACATTTTTTCCAAATTAATCTGATGCATAATACCATTACCCGCAGGAATAACATCAACATTTTGAAAAGAAGTTTTACACCACTCGATAAATTCAAAACGATCTTTATTACGACGATCTTCAATAGCACGGTTTTTAGCAAATGCATCTGTATCAAAACCAGGCGCTTCTACTGCGAGCGAATGATCAACAATTAATTGAGTTGGAACGACTGGATTAACCTTAGAAGGATCTCCACCCTGATCTGCAATTGCATCACGCAAACCTGCTAAATCCACTAACGCTGTTTGTCCTAGAATATCATGACAAACGACACGAGCAGGATACCAAGGAAAGTCTAAATCTTGCTTGCTATAAATAAGTTGTTTCAACGAATCCGTCAGCATATCCGGCTGACAACGACGAACCAGTTGTTCAGCAAGAATACGGGAAGTATAAGGTAGCTTGGCATAAGACCCAGGATCAATCGCTTCAACTGCTTGACGCGTATCAAAGTAATCTAAATTTGTACCCTCAAGCTGCTTACGGTAATTTGTATTCATAAATTCTTTTTTTCGTTAGTTGGATTAATAGTTATTTACCCACGATCAGCCAAAGGTACAAAATCGAGATTCTCAGGGCCAATATAGTTAGCCGATGGGCGAATTATTTTTCCGTCTTGGCGCTGCTCAATCACGTGAGCGCCCCAGCCTGTTGTTCTAGCAATAACAAAGAGTGGTGTAAACATAGCTGTTGGAACACCCATTTGCTCATAAGAAACAGCTGAAAACCAATCTAGATTTGGGAACATTTTCTTTTCATCCATCATCACAGATTCAATACGCTCAGCCACTTTAAACATAGTCATATTGCCATTAGATTCAGACAGTTGCTTGGCAACGCGTTTAATCACCTCATTACGTGGGTCAGAAACGGTGTAAACAGGATGGCCAAAGCCAATAATAATTTCCTTTTTAGCCATACGCTCACGAATGTCTGCTTCAGCTTCATCTGCATTGTTATAACGTTTTTGAATGTCAGAAGCCACTTCATTTGCACCACCATGCTTTGGCCCGCGTAATGCACCAATAGCACCAGTAATACAAGAATGGACGTCTGATTCAGTGCCAGCGATAACGCGACCTGCGAAAGTTGAGGCATTAAACTCATGCTCAGCATAAAGTATTAACGAAACATGCATGGCTTTTACCCATTCTTTAGAAGGCGATTCACCATGAAGCATATGTAAAAAATGCCCACCAATTGAATCATCATCAGTTTGCGTTTCAATACGCTTGCCATTATGGCTAAAATGGTACCAATAAAGCAGCATTGAGCCAAAACTCGCCATCAAACGATCTAAAGCAGCTCGCGTTTCCGCTTCAGGATGATCGTCCTTTTCTGTCATACAAGTACCCATAGCAGAACAGCCTGTACGCATCACATCCATTGGATGTGCTGATGGCGGGATGTTCTCTAGAATTGTTTTGACAGCAGTTGGTAATCCGCGCATACCTCTTAACTTATCTTTGTAAGATTTAAGCTGTGAAGCATTGGGCAATGTGCCGTGAATAATAAGATGTGCAATTTCTTCAAATTCCGCTTTTTCGGCAAATTCAAGAATATCGTAGCCACGATAATGCAAGTCATTACCAGTACGGCCTACTGTACATACGGCCGTATTTCCTGCTGGCGTGCCTGACAGAGCCACTGATTTTTTTGGCTTAAATCCAGGTGTCGCTTGATTAGTTTCACTCATTGTTATTTCTCCTCGCTTGCAAATAGTTGGTCTAATTTTTGTTCATATTCGTGGTATCCCAGAAAGTCATACAACTCCATGCGAGTTTGCATTGTGTCAACCACATTATTCTGATGGCCATCGGCTTTAATATGCTCATAGACATTTAGCGCTGCTTTACTCATGGCACGAAATGCGCTTAAAGGGTACAGCTGTAGTTTGACACCAACAGCCGCAAGCTCTTCAGATGAGAATAAAGGCGTTGCGCCGAATTCGGTAATATTGGCCAATACAGGCACATCGACTGCTTGAACAAACTCCTCGTATTGCTTTAAGGTGTTAATAGCCTCTGGAAAAATCATATCAGCGCCAGCTTCCACACAGGCAATAGCACGATCAATAGCAGATTGCATACCTTCAACCGCTAGTGCATCTGTGCGTGCCATAATCACAAAATCAGAATCTGTTTTTGCATCAACAGCGGATTTGACACGATCAACCATTTCTTGTTGGCTGATAATTGCCTTATTAGGGCGATGACCACAACGCTTTTGCATAACCTGATCTTCAATATGAACAGCACCCGCACCCGCACGCGTAAACTCACGCACACACCTAGCGATATTAAAAGAACCACCCCAGCCTGTATCAATATCAACCAATAAAGGTAGTTCAGTCGCATCAGTAATGCGATAAGCATCTTCCAAGACATCTTTCATAGTGGTAATACCAAGATCTGGAATACCCATTGAACAAGCAGCAACTCCGCCACCTGAAAGGTATATAGCCTGGTGACCCACTTTTTCTGCCATAATTGCCGAATAGGCATTAACTGCACCAACGACCTGTAATGGATTGTTATCTTCTACTGCTTGACGAAACGCTTTGCCTGCACTCATATTTATTCCTTATTTTCTTCTTGATTTAATAAATTTTCTACCATTTTCCATGCGCCACTAATGTGTCTGCGCATTAATATCTCTGCTAGCTCAGGATCTCGATTATTGATCGCATCAACAATTGCATAATGATCATGCAAGGCAGGCTCTACTCGAAAGGGTATTTGACTGGTGCGATGACGGCACATTCTCAGCACTTGATACAATTTATTATTCAAATAATCGATCAACCACTGATTTTGACATTTGGAAAAAACATAATAATGAAAATCCAAATCCCCTTCCTTTTGAAAATAACGCTGCCCTTCTGAGCGCCTGATAGAACTCTCATGCTTTTCCAATAATCGATATAAATTATCAATATCGGCTTGAGACATGGAAACACATGCTAATCGAGTTGCAAACCCTTCCATAGCTTCGCGCATCTGATAAACATCTCGCATCATTGTACTATCTAGCGTGATTACTCTAGAGCCAGAATGTGGACGACGATCCACCAGATGAATAGACTCCAGCTTTTGCAAAGCTTCGCGCAACGGCCCACGACTAATATGATACGATTTAGCCAAGTCGGCCTCGCCTATTTTCTGCCCTTGAGGGATGACGCCAGTAATGATATCTTCTTTGATCTGCTCAAAGACATGTTCAGAAAGCGTATCCTGTTTGCTAGGTTGTAAAGAATTAATACTCATATTGTTAACAATATTTCAAATAAAAACTAAATTAAGCAAAATTCTACTAAGTTTAGTAATTATTGTCAACAATAATAAAATAAAAAATCACTATTTGAAAAACGGGCAAAAAAAAATGACGCCTAAGCGTCATTTTTATCCAACCTATAAAAGCTTTAAATCATTCTTTAGTATCAGCGACTTCGGTCACCTCGTCTACACCCTCATCAACAGCAGATGTTGATAATTCCGCCTCAATTTCTTGAGTCGTTTGTGCATCGTTCGCCTTTTGCTGTGCTGTTAGCTCTTCTTCCATGGCGTATTCTTCAGTTAAGATTGACGCATTAATAAGACCCGCTTCAATTTCTCTAAGCGCAACCACTGTTGGCTTATCTTTACCGACGTCTAAAGTTGATCTATGACCGCCTGAACTCAACTGGTGGGCACGTTTTGCAGCAACCAACACTAGCTCAAAACGATTATCTACAAAATCCAAACACTCTTCAACAGTTACTCTTGCCATAATACTCTCTAACTTTTAGTTATGATAAAATCAATCAATTTTACACGAAAATTAACGAACGCAATATTTTATGGAAAGACTAATTGTTTTAGATACTGAAACCACCGGCATCGAACCCTCTGAAGGGCATCGTATTATTGAAATCGGCTGCACTGAAATCGTTGACCGAGAAATTACCGAGAATAATGAATACCATCAATACGTCCAGCCTGAACGCAACGTTGGCGATTCGGTACGAATTCATGGTATTACTGATAAATTTCTAACAGGAAAGCCCAAATTTGAAGAAATTGTTAGTGAATTTATGGACTACATTAAGGGCGCTACACTGGTCATTCACAACGCCCCATTTGACTTAGGATTTCTTAATCATGAGCTTAAATTATTTGGATCTGATGAGCGCATTGAAGACCAATGTACGATTATCGACTCACTAGAACTCTCTAAACAACAGCGTCCGGGTACGCTTCACAATCTAGATTCTTTATGTCGTCGCTTTGAAATTGATGCCAGTGCTCGAACCGTACACGGCGCACTACTCGATGCGCAAATTCTGGCTCAAGTTTATCTGGCCATGACAGGCGGGCAATCTACTTTGTTTAGTAGCGAACAATCCTCTGACGAACAAAACCAGAAAAATCAGAAGATTATTCGAGTTAAGCGTGATATTGGCACCATTAAAGTAGTTGAAGCCAATGCACAAGAGCTTGAAGCGCACCAAAATTATTTTTCACAAACGTAATGATTAAGGATTTTTTATGAATTACCAAGATTTACGAGAATTTATCTCTGAGCTTGAAAAGCGCGGAGAGCTAAAACGCATTACAACTGAGGTGGATGCTCATTTAGAAATTACTGAGATTTGTCGTCGTACCTTAGATCAGCAAGGGCCAGCACTCTTGTTTGAAAACGTTAAAGGTTCTAGTATTCCTGTTTTGGCTAATTTATTTGGCACCACCGGTCGTGTGGCTAGCGCCATGGGCCAAGAAGATTTAGCGGCACTTAGAGAGCTTGGAAAGCTTTTAGCGGAACTAAAACAACCGGAACCGCCTAAAGGTTTAAAAGACGCTATTGAAAAACTACCAACCCTAAAAAAAGTACTCAACATGCCCGTTAAAACTGTCAAAAAAGGCCTGTGTCAAGAAGTGATTATTGAAGGTGATGAAGTAGATTTATCTCAACTGCCAATTCAAACTTGCTGGCCAGGCGATATTGCGCCGCTGATTACTTGGGGGCTGACCATCACTAAAGGTCCTTTGAAAAAACGTCAAAATCTAGGTATTTATCGTCAACAAGTCATCGGCAAAAACAAGCTTATTATGCGCTGGCTATCGCATCGCGGTGGTGCGTTGGATTTTAAAGATTGGTGTGAAAAATATCCAGGAAAGCCTTATCCCGTAGCAGTCGCTATTGGTGCTGACCCTGCCACCACACTTGCAGCTGTCACCCCTATTCCTGACAGTTTGAGTGAATACGCATTTGCTGGACTATTACGCGGCAAAAAAACCAAAGTATGCACCTGTATTGGCAACGATTTACAAGTACCTGAAAATGCTGAAATTATCTTAGAGGGTGTTATTTATCCAGACGAGATGGCGGATGAAGGGCCATATGGTGATCACACGGGTTATTATAATGAAGTGGAGCGCTTTCCAGTGTTTACGGTAGAACGTATCACTCACCGCAAAAATCCAATTTATCACTCTACCTATACGGGCAAGCCAATTGATGAGCCAGCAATATTAGGCGTTGCGCTTAATGAGGTATTTGTACCTTTATTACAACAACAATACCCAGAAATTACTGATTTTTACCTGCCACCAGAAGCCTGCTCCTATCGAATGGCTGTGGTTAGTATTAAAAAGCAATATCCTGGTCATGCTAAGCGCGTCATGATGGGTGTCTGGTCATTCCTACGTCAATTCATGTACACCAAATTTGTAATTATTGTCGATGACGATATTGATGTAAAAGATTGGAAAGAGGTTATTTGGGCAATGACCACGCGTGTTGATCCAACGCGTGACACCACCCTGATTGACAACACACCGATTGATTATCTTGATTTTGCCTCGCCCGTTTCTGGCCTAGGTTCAAAAATGGGCATTGATGCCACCAACAAACTCCCAGGGGAGACCGATCGAGAGTGGGGTACGCCAATTGTGATGGATAATGACGTTATTCAAAGAGTGGATAATATCTGGTCAGATTTAAAGATTGATTAATTATAAAAAATCCTAAATTTAGCTATTTACATTTCAACTTAACAAAGTATAATTCTTTTCTTTCGGAGTGTAGCGCAGCTTGGTAGCGTATCTGGTTTGGGACCAGGTGGTCGAAGGTTCAAATCCTTTCACTCCGACCATATTATAAATTTGCTCATAAACTTTTGATGAATCCTTAGAGTTTCAACAAAAAAGCACCTTTCTAGGTTTATGCGCCCTTAGCTCAGCTGGATAGAGCAACGGCCTTCTAAGCCGTAGGCCTCAGGTTCGAATCCTGAAGGGCGCACCAAGTTTATGGCGGGAATAGCTCAGTTGGTAGAGCCCCGGATTGTGATTCCGGTTGTCGCGGGTTCAAACCCCGTTTCTCGCCCCACATTCTGTCTGTATTCGCAGACAACTTCATTCAAATAAAGACATAGGAAAACCTCTTTCCGTGCCCTTTTACGGGCAATTTATTTGGCAATTGTTACGGTGTATATATAAAAAACCTTAAGCTAACTAATCTATATAAAGATAAGCGCTTCAGATATATTGTTTAGCGATATTAGTTTGAAATGTGAATTGCTTGATAATGAGTCGGCTTATCAGTACAATGTTGATAAAAATTGTATGCGTATAAATGGGGGGGCAATGATAATTAGTTATTTCAAAATGGTTTTCTTGACAATCTTCTTTCTCATCTCAACCTCTGCCTTTTCTAACAGCTGGATACTTGACAAAAGTGATTATGAAAATAATCAACCCTCTCTAAGAGACTGTATAAATATAATGAAAAAAGGTGTTTTAGTTGATTCTAAACCCATCAATAGAAACCAGCCTTTAGAAACATACATATATGATGATTATATGTATAGCGTTCGTTGGAATACAATCGAGGAAATGCTTGTATGTTATTACGATGGAGAGCTTATTAACTCCAAGAATAATAAAAGCCAGATCCTGCCAAGGTAATAAAAGATCAAGGCGACATGGAAAATTCCGTCCCTACTGTGATTACGGATTAAAAATAGCTATTTAGTGTATTTTTTATTAAGTCTCTATTCCCATTTCTCTTAACATTAAGTACGCTTCAAGATCATCACACCCACCAACATGTTTATCGTCTAGAAAAACTTGAGGATAAGTTAACTCATTTGGTGCCATTTTAAGCATCTCGTCGTTTGTCCAATTAACTTCATCAACTAAGCGAGCCTCATACTCAATACCCTCTTCGTCAAGCATTGATTTGGCTTGAGTGCAAAATGAGCAATTTGGCTTAGTCCAAATAATATTTTCCATTGTTATTCCTTTTGGGCTTTAGAGGCAAAAATACGATTAACATCTTGTTCATCAAAAAACAAATGCTCGTTACAGATTTCATTATGAATGGCGATTTCCCCATGTTCTTTGAGCAAATCACGCGCATCTTGTTCGCCTAAATCTTGAATGATTTTTTCAAACCGCTCTTTATTTTTCGGACATTCATAACTAACCCACTCAGCCTTAAAAAGCTCTACTGTTTCTTCGTGGAATAGGCGGTGCAATAAAGACTCTGTATCAAGATTGACCAACTCTTGCTGAGTAACAGTATCTGCCAAAATGCCAACTCGATGCCAGCCTTCGCTGTCGCACTGATCAGCATCTGGCATTTTTTGCAAGAGCATAGCACTCAAGTTATCAGGGGTTGAACTTACCCATAGTTTAGACTCTAATTGCTCAGATTGAGCAAAGTAATCTTCAAAGGTGGTAATCAAACCTTGGGTGTTTCTAGGCACTAATGATTGAAAGCTATGATCAGTTTGTGCATTGTACAAAGTAGCAACAATTTGCCCTTCGCCTAGGATTTTATCTAAAGAGTCATCTTCTTTAATAGTGCCCTCTGCTCTAACCATGCCGCGAATTTTTAGATCATCGCTCACCTCAACCAACAACAAATTCACAATCCCATCACCCTGAATTTGCAAAGTAAGCTTACCTTTGTGCTTCATGCCATTGGCCAAAAAAATCGCTAAAGCGCTTAGCTCTGCAAATAATTGACGCACCAAAGGATTGTAGCCTCGATTTTGAATCATATCTTGCCAAGCATCATCGAGTGATAAGTGCTGGCCGCGAACGTTCAAATCTTTAAATAAAAATCTTGTATGTATATTCATAGGTATGATTTTAATTTATACCTAGGGATACAAGTAAAAAAGTGATTGAAAGAAAAATTACCATTGATACCGACAACCAATCTTTGATTGACGCTTTGGCTGGAGCAACTAACTTATCAAAACAAAGCCTTAAAAGCGCTCTAGATAAGGGCTGTGTTTGGCTAAAAACAGGCAAAAAAATTAATCGAATTAGGCGTATTAAAAAACCCTTAAAAATAGGTAATGAAGTTTTTATTTATTTTAATGAAAAAATCTTATCTTCAATACCCAGCCAGCCTACCCTGCTACTAGACAAAAACAGCTATAGCATTTGGTTTAAACCAGCAGGGGTGTTTTCTCAGGGCTCAAAATGGGGCGATCATTGTGCACTCACCAGATTGGTTGAGAAAAAACTAGATCGACCCACTTTCTTAGTACATCGTCTTGATCGTGCAACCAGCGGACTAATGATACTCACCCACTCAAAAACCATGGCCAGAGAGTTGTCTAAATTATTTGCCGATAGACTGATTAAGAAAACTTATCTGGCTATTGTAGCTGGAGATTTTCCCCATAAAAAAATCAGCTTAAACACTGATATTGATGGAAAACACGCTTTAAGCCACATCAGCAAGCTTGTGCAAAATTCACAAAAATCTTTGCTTAGCGTACATATTGAAACCGGCAGAAAACACCAAATTAGAAAACACTTAAGTGAAATAAATTTTGCTATTATCGGTGATCGTTTATATGGCACTGCTAAGAAAAATCATCCAGAAGACTTACAATTACAAGCTGTTAATCTAGCCTTTGATTGCCCAATTGATCAACAACCAATCAACATCACCCTACCCCGTGAAGATCAACTAAAACTCTAAATTAAGAGCAATCTCGCTCCACTTCTTGGTCCCAAATAGCAGGAATAATAATCCTTAAACACTCCATAACTGACAACTCTGCACAAATTGCAGGCTCTTCTGGCGCTGGTGGGTGACGATGTTTTTTAATCATCGAAGTGGCCGGCTCTTTTAAGACCGGATTTTGATCATTTTTCTGATCTTCACAACCAGGAAGAAGTAGAGTCAGTATTATAAAAAATTTAATCATTAATTGCATTGTAACCCAATAGACTTGAATCTATTGGATAATACCCCTATCTAATACTCAATTAATATCAAACTAGGATCACTCATGAAAAGAATCTTTTTATTTTTAATGACCAATATTGCTATTCTCGTCTTGCTGAGCATTACACTCAGTCTATTAGGTGTTGAGGGAATTCTGGCTGAGAACGGCTCAGATCTCGACCTAAATGCTCTGCTAATTTTCTCAGCAGTGTTTGGCTTTGGTGGTGCCTTTATCTCTCTGGCAATCTCCAAATGGATGGCCAAGCGCATGACGGGCGCAGTCGTGATTAAAACTCCGAATGGTAATCTTGAAAAATGGCTCATTGAAACGGTTGAAAAGCAAGCTAAGATTGTTGGTATTCGCATGCCTGAAGTGGCTATTTTTCCATCTACTTCAATGAATGCATTTGCCACTGGCGCAAGCAAAAATAAAGCACTTGTTGCTGTGTCTCAAGGCCTACTTGATAGCATGAATAAAAATGAAATTGAAGCGGTTGTTGGCCATGAAATGAGCCATGTGGCGAATGGTGATATGGTTACTCTAACACTGATTCAAGGCGTGGTTAATACTTTTGTCATTTTCTTCTCGCGCGTCATCGGACATTTTGTTGACCGTGTTATTTTAAAAAATCAACGCGGACATGGTATTGGTTATTTTGTCACCACGCTGTTTGCTCAAATCATTCTCTCAATTCTAGCCTCCACTATTGTCATGTATGTTTCTAGAAAACGTGAATTTGTAGCTGATACTGGCGGTGCTGATTTAGCAGGACATCAAAACATGATTAGCGCACTAAAGCGTCTTGGCCAAGTAGAGCCACAAGCCTTGCCTGAGCAAATGGCCGCTTTTGGTATTAATGATAAAAAAGGCTTTGCTTCTTGGTTTTCTTCTCATCCACCGATCGAAGACCGTATTGCCGCTTTAGAGGCTCGTGCAAAAACACAAGGATAATTATGGCTATCGATATTAAATCAGCTGATGAAATAGAAAAAATGCGCGTGGCTGGGCGCTTGGCAGCCGACGTACTAGATATGATTGCACCACATGTTAAGGCGGGTATCAGCACCGACGAGCTTGATAAAATTTGCCATGATTATATGGTCAATGAACAAGACGTTATCCCTGCTCCGCTGAATTATCACGGCTTTCCAAAATCCATTTGCACCAGTATTAATAACGTTGTTTGCCACGGCATTCCATCGGACAAGCACCTTAAAAAAGGCGATATTGTTAATATCGATATTACGGTTATTAAAGATGGCTACCATGGTGACACTTCGAAAATGTTTGTCATTGGCAAGGCTAGTGTCAAATCTCAGCGAATTTGTCGTATTGCTCAGGAGTGTTTGTATATTGGCATTAAGGCCGTTAAACCAGGTATCAAATTAGGGGAAATTGGTATGGCTATTGGTGCGCATGCTGATAAAAACAATTGCTCAATTGTGCATGATTATTGCGGTCACGGCATTGGTCTCAAGTTTCATACAGAGCCTCAAGTTGTGCATTACAACGATGGCAACGTTGACACCAGCCCTATTCTTGAAGAAGGTATGACCTTTACAATTGAGCCCATGGTAAATATTGGCGGTTTTGAAGTGGCCACCTCTAAAGTAGACGGCTGGACAGTAACCACCAAAGATCGCTCGCTTTCAGCGCAATGGGAGCATACCATTTTAGTCACTAAATCCGGTTATGAAATCCTCACGCTTAGAGCTGAAGAGGATATCTAGATAGGCATCTGCCTGTGCTAAAATAAACGTTTTTTATTGCTGTTTATATTTAAACCTTGAAAAACCTAAGAAACTATTTTATTTCTGGTCTACTTTTTTGGATTCCATTAGGATTAAGCATTGTTGTTATTAAGTTCTTTTTAGAATTGGTTAACGACATCGTACCGCCTGAGTATTTACCTGAAGCACTATTTAACCTTGAAGGCAGCATTCCTGGCTCCGGCATTGTTTGGGTAATACTAATTCTAATCATTACTGGCGCTTTAGTGAACAACTTTATCGGTAAAAAATTAGTCGAATTATGGGAAAAACTCCTAAATAGAATTCCAGGATTTCGCGGTATTTACAAGGCCTTAAAACAACTCTCTGATACGGTTTTAAGTCCGACAGGCAATAGCTTTAAAAAAGCGCTATTAATTGAATACCCGCGCAAAGGTCTATGGACAATCGCCTTTCAAACAGGCAATTACCAAGGCGAAATCGCCAATAAAATTGGCGAAGAAATTATCAATATTTATGTGCCAACTACCCCAAATCCAACCTCTGGCTTTTTCATTATGCTGCCTAAAGCCGAAGCGATTGAACTAGACATGAGTGTTGATGAAGCATTTAAACTAATTATCTCTACCGGTGTGGTAGAACCAAACGAATTACCAAAAGGATAAAACTATGAGAACGAACTATTGTGGCGAATTAAATAAAGACAATATTGACCAAACCGTTGAGATTTGCGGCTGGGTAAATCGTAGACGTGATCATGGCGGTGTTATCTTTTTAGACATACGTGATAAGCGCGGCATTGCTCAAGTTGTTATCAATCCTGATAATGCTGATTTTGCGATTGCTGAAACCATCCGTAATGAATTTGTCTTAAAAATTACTGGCCAAGTTATTGCTAGAGGAGAAGGTCTAGCCAATCCAAAATTAGCCTCGGGCGATATTGAAATTGTTGCCAACCATATTGAAATCCTTAACACCTCTAAGCCAGTACCTTTCCAGATTGATGCGACTGACACCTCGGAAGAAGTGCGCCTTAAATATCGCTACCTAGATTTGCGTAACGATGCCATGCAAAAACGTATGCGTCTGCGCTCAAAGGTTACTCACTTTATGCGTGAGTTTATGGACAGCCATGATTTCTTAGACATTGAAACCCCCTTTTTAACCAAAGCAACGCCTGAAGGTGCGCGTGACTATTTAGTGCCTTCACGTACTCACCCAGGTGAGTTTTTTGCTTTGCCGCAGTCTCCACAGTTGTTCAAACAACTGCTAATGATGTCGGGCTTTGAGCGTTATTATCAAATCGTTAAATGTTTTAGAGATGAAGATCTGCGTGCTGATCGTCAACCAGAATTCACCCAGCTTGATGTTGAAACTTCATTTATGAATGAAGATGAAATTATGAATATGATGGAAGAATTAACACGTGGCATGTTCAAAGACGCTATCGATGTTGATTTAGGCGATAAATTCCCTAGCATCACCTATGCGGATGCTATGCACTTATACGGTGTTGATCGTCCTGATATGCGTATCCCAATGCAAATGACCGACATGGACGAGCTTATGCAAGGCGTTGACTTTAAAGTATTCTCTGGTCCTGCTAGTAGTGATGGCTCGCGCGTAGCTGCACTACGCGTACCAGGCGGCGCTTCCATCAGTCGTAAGAAAATTGATAAATACACCAAATACGTTAGTATTTATGGCGCCAAAGGCTTGGCTTACATTAAGCTTAACGAAGATGGCCCGGCTTCACCAATTTTAAAATTCTTAGGCGACGATGTCACCGCTAAAGTCATTGAGATGACTGGTGCACAAACAGGTGATATCATCTTCTTTGGTGCGGATAAAACCAAAATTGTGAATGAAGCCTTGGGCAACCTGCGAGAGCAATTAGCCAAAGATATGGATTTATTTGATAAACCATGGGCACCAATTTGGGTAATAGATTTCCCAATGTTTGATGAAAATGACGATGGCTCATTAAGTGCTATCCACCATCCATTTACCGCACCTAATGTTGATGCAAAAACTTTAGAAGAAACTGCACCAACCGCCCTATCAAGAGCTTATGATCTAGTCATTAACGGTTCTGAAGTAGGTGGCGGCTCTATTCGTATCCACCAGGTTGAAATGCAACAAACTGTCTTAAAATTATTAGGCATTTCTGATGAAGAAGCCAAAGATAAATTTGGCTTCTTGTTAGACGCACTCGAGTACGGATGCCCACCTCATGGTGGTATGGCATTTGGCCTAGATCGTTTAGTGATGATCATGACAGGCTCTGACTCTATTCGTGATGTAATCGCCTTCCCTAAAACTCAAACCGCTGCTTGCTTATTAACCGACGCACCTGCTGAGGTTCCAAGAAAAGTACTGCGCGAGTTAAGCGTGCAAGTGAGCTTAGCGAAAAAAGACTAATTTTGTGAGTCGTATTACCGATCAAATAAAGGCGGAGCTTAAAGCTAAAAATGCTGTTTTAGTAGCGCACTATTATGTGAGTGCTGAGCTGCAAACTTTGGCTGAAGAAAGTGGCGGCATTGTTTCTGACTCTTTAGAGATGGCGCGTTTTGGTCAAAATTGTAGTGCCGATACCATTGTCGTTGCAGGCGTAAAATTTATGGGCGAGACGGCTAAAATCCTCTCTCCTGAAAAAACCGTATTGGTTTTAGATCAGGGTGCTACCTGCTCTTTGGATGAAGATTGCCCGATTGTTGATTTCTCTAAATTTTGCGATGAACACCCTGATCGCACCGTTGTCGTTTATGCTAATACCAGTGCAGAAGTCAAAGCGCGAGCTGACTGGGTAGTAACCTCGGGCAGCGCTTTAAAGGTGGCTCAACATCTTAAGAACCAAGGTAAAAAAATCCTTTGGGCACCAGACAAACACCTTGGCAATTATGTGCAAAGTGAAACCGGTGCAGACATGCTACTATGGCAAGGCTCTTGTGTGGTGCATGAGCGCTTTAAGGCTGACGCCCTGATTAACTTGAAAAAACATCACCCTGAAGCGGGCGTTTTAGTACACCCAGAATCGCCACAATCAGTGGTTGATTTGGCCGATGTTGTCGGCTCAACTACCGCACTTATTAATGCGGTTCGAGATCGAGATGAGCAAACTTTTATTGTGGCAACAGACAACGGCATCTTTCACAAAATGCGTGAAGTTGCACCCAACAAAACTCTAATTGAAGCACCCACTGCAGGACAAGGCGCAGATTGTGAATCGTGCGCTCACTGCGAATGGATGGCAATGAACACACTAGACAACTGTCTACGCACTTTAAAAACAGCTGGCAATGAAATAAAAATTGACCCACTGGTTAATCAAAAAGCACAAAATTCTATACAAAAATTACTCGACTTTACCGCATAACGTTTAGACATAAAAGGTAAAATTTAACCCCTATATTCACCGGAGAAAAAAAATGGCAGGACATAGTAAATGGCATAACATTCAGCACCGTAAAGGCGCACAGGATGCCAAACGTGGAAAAATCTTCACCAAACTCATTAAAGAAATCGTTATTGCTGCCAAAGCTGGTGGTGGCGTGATTGAAAATAATCCAAGCCTTAGAATGGTGATCGATAAAGCACTCGCTGCCAACATGAAACGTGACACAATTGAAAGTGCTGTTAAACGTGGCTCAGGCGACTTAGATGGTGAAAACTATGATGAAGTACGCTACGAAGGTTACGGTCTAGCGGGTACAGCTATTATGGTGGATACACTAACAGATAATCGCAATCGTACTGTGGCTGATGTGCGTCATGCTTTTACTAAACATGGTGGTAATTTAGGCACTGATGGCTCTGTTTCTTACTTATTTACCAAGCAAGGGTTTATTAGCTTTGCTGCAGGTAGCGACGAAGACAAGATTATGGAAGTAGCGCTCGATGCAGGCGCTGAAGATATTATTACCAATGATGATGGCTCTATTGACGTTATTACCTCTCCCGAAGCGTTTTTTACTGTTAAAGATGCCTTGACTGAGGTAGGTCTAGAAAGTGCGCATTCAGAAGTAACAATGGAGCCTTCAACTCGCGTTGAGCTTAACTTAGGTGATGCGGAAAAATTTATGAAGCTTATTGACCGACTAGAGGATCTTGACGACACACAAGAGGTTTATCACAATGCAGATATTTCTGAAGAGGTCATGGCACAATTATGATTCACATTCATCAAGGTATTAGCGCACTAGGCGCTTTCAAAACCCAGGCTTTGCAAGCTAAATTGTCTCAAGCTCAGCCTGGTTTATCGCTATTAGGCGCTGAGTTTATTCACTTTGCCGACCTAAGTGCAAGCCTTGATGAAAATCAATCAAATCAATTAACACAACTCCTTTCTTATAGTGAGCCACTCACAATTAACAATGCCAAATCCAGTCTTGTTATTATTCCAAGATTAGGCACAATCTCTCCTTGGTCTTCTAAAGCAACAGATATTATGCACTTGTGTGCTCTGGCGCAAATCAAGCGCATAGAGCGCGCTGTTATTTATCATTTTGACGCTGAAATCACCAATCAAGCAAAAGTTTTGGCCTGTGTCATGGACAAAATGACAGAGTCAGAACTTAGCAATATAGAAGATGCGCACACCTTATTTGATCATTTCGAGCCTCAGCCGTTTACCAGTGTTGACATTTTAACCCAGGGCAAAAAAGCCTTAGAAAAAACCAATATAGAGCTTGGTTTGGCGCTATCTGCTGGAGAGATTGATTATCTGGTAGAAAGCTTTACTAAGCTCGAGCGCAATCCGACGGACATTGAGCTGATGATGTTTGCACAAGCAAACTCTGAACATTGCCGTCATAAAATCTTCAATGCTGATTGGAAAATTGATGATACCGAGCAAGCCAAAAGCTTGTTTGCCATGATTCGCAACACCTATCACAAACACCCTGAAGGCCTGTTAAGCGTTTATTCTGACAACTCAGCAGTTATGGCTGGCCATGAAGGCGAACGCTTTTATGCAGATGAAAACGGCAAATACGTTAGTTCAAAAGAACATCGTGCTATTTTAATGAAAGTAGAAACTCACAACCACCCTACTGCCATTGCCCCGCACCCAGGTGCGGCGACTGGCTCTGGTGGTGAGATTCGTGACGAAGGCGCAACAGGACAAGGCTCTAAACCTAAAGTTGGTTTATGCGGATTTAGTGTTTCTAATTTAAAAATTAATGATGCCGCCCAGCCCTGGGAACAAGACCACGGCAAGCCTTCGCAAATCGTCTCAGCTCTTGATATTATGCTTGAAGGACCAATTGGCGCAGCCGCTTTTAATAACGAGTTTGGTCGTCCAAACATCTTAGGCTATTTCCGTAGTTACGAGCAACAAACCCCTGATGGTGATATTCGTGGCTACCATAAGCCAATTATGCTGGCTGGTGGACTGGGTCATATTCAAGAACAACACATTCAAAAAGGTGAAATCCCTGTCGGCAGTAAAATTATTGTTTTAGGCGGTCCAGCCATGCTGATTGGTTTAGGTGGTGGCGCTGCATCAAGTATTAAAAGTGGTGAGCAAAGCGAAGATCTAGACTTTGCCTCGGTTCAACGTGCCAATCCTGAGATGGAAAGACGCGCCCAAGAAGTGATTGATCGCTGTGCTAATTTGGGTAATGACAATCCTATTATCTCTATTCATGATATCGGTGCGGGTGGCTTATCTAACGGCCTACCAGAGTTAGTCAATGACTCAGGACGTGGTGGTAAGTTTGAGCTTAGAAATATCCCAAATGATGACAACCAAATGTCACCACTTGAAATCTGGTGTAACGAATCTCAAGAGCGCTACGTACTTGCTATTGCCCCATCAAGCCTAGACTTATTTAGCAAAATCTGTGAACGTGAGCGCGCACCATTTGCTGTTTTGGGTGATTCAACCAAAGAACAAGAATTAGTGCTGAGTGATGAATTATTTGCCGATACACCAATCGACATGCCAATGTCGGTTTTACTAGGCAACCCGCCTAAAGTTAGCATTGAAGCGAGCACACAAAACATCGATCTTAACCCACTAAACACTAGCGATATTGATCTTGATGAAGCAATTTCTAGAATTTTGCAATTACCAACTGTTGCCAGTAAAAACTTCCTCATCACCATTGGCGATCGAAGCATTACGGGTATGGTAGCGCGTGATCAGCTTGTAGGTCCATGGCAAGTGCCGGTGGCTGATTGCGCTATTTCTGTGGCTGATTATGTGGGCTACAAAGGTGAGATTATGTCTTTAGGCGAGCGCACACCACTGGCTTTATGTGATGCAAACTCTGCAGCGCGTATGACTATTGGCGAGGCTTTAACCAATATGCTTGGTGGTTACGTGGAAGATATTCACGATATTAGCCTTAGTGCTAATTGGATGAGCGCTTCTGGCCACAAAGGTGAAGACGCTAAACTGTTTGAAGCCGTTAAAGCAGTAGGCATGGACTTGTGTCCTGAGCTTGGTTTGACTGTGCCAGTCGGTAAAGACTCGATGAGTATGAAAAGCTCTTGGAATGAAAATGGCGAAGATAAATCCGTCACCTCGCCCCTGTCACTAATCATCACCGCTTTTTCAAAAACCAGCGATGTTAGACTCCAAAAAACCCCATTACTAGAAACAGATTCAGATTCAGAGTTATTACTCATTGACCTTGGTTTTGGCCAAAATCGTATGGGTGGCTCGTGTCTGGCGCAAGTGTACAATCAAGTTGGCGATATTGCGCCGAATCTTGACGATAGCGCCGTGTTTAAATCATTCTTCACCGTTATTAATCAGCTTAATAAAGACGACCTAATTAGCGCTTATCATGATCGTTCTGATGGCGGTGTTATTACCACCTTACTAGAAATGGCATTTGCCTCACACACAGGCCTCACCATCAACACAGATGCCAGTATTGAAAGCCTGTTTAACGAAGAGCTTGGTTGTGTTATTCAGGTTAAATCTGAAAATAAAAACGCCGTTGCTGATGCTTTAAAAGCAGCGGGTCTTGAGTCTTGCACGCACTCAATTGCAACGCTTAATAACTCAGATAGTATTGAGATTATCACTAATGGCCAAACCATTTACAGCCAGCCTCGCAGCGCTTTACAAACACTTTGGTCGACCACCTCTTACGAGATTGCCAAGCTTAGAGATAATCCTGAGTGTGCTCAACAAGAATTTGACGCTATCAGCCAATCAACAGACGGTATTAAAACAGACCTAAGCTTTGATCTTAATCAGTCTATCGTTAGCCCTTATATTAAAACCAACGTTAAGCCGAAAATTGCCATCTTGCGTGAGCAAGGTGTCAACGGTCAAGTAGAAATGGGCGCCGCTTTTGACAAGGCACAGTTTGAGGCGATTGACGTACACATGAGCGACATCCTTTCAGGCAGGCTATCTTTAGAGGATTTTAAAGGCTTGGTAGCTTGTGGCGGATTCTCCTACGGTGACGTACTAGGCGCCGGCAGAGGTTGGGCCAGCTCAATTCTTTACAATGCTCGCGCTAAAGATGAATTTGAAGCTTTCTTTAATCGTGATGATAGCTTCGCTTTAGGCGTTTGTAATGGTTGCCAGATGCTTTCAAATCTCACTGAAATTATTCCCGGTTCACAAAACTGGCCAAGCTTTAATCGCAATCTGTCAGAACAATTTGAAGCGCGCTTCTCAAGCGTTAAAATTGGCGAGTCAAACTCTATCTTCTTAAAAGATATGGCTGGCTCAACCCTGCCAATTGCCATTGCTCACGGCGAAGGAAAAGCAAGTTTTGACAATGGCTCTGCTAATAATATTGCCCTGCAATATGTTGATCATAGCGGTGCAACCACCCAAACCTACCCACACAATCCAAACGGATCAGAGCAAGCAACAGCAGGTGTTACCAATGATTCAGGGCGTGTTACCATTATGATGCCACATCCTGAACGCGTGTTCCGTGCAGTGCAATACTCACACCATCCGAAAGACTGGAATGAGCGTAGCCCATGGATGAGAATGTTTGAAAATGCTAGAACTTGGGTTAGTTAAATTCTGACACTTTATTGATCCAACCGTACCTTCTCAAATCTAACAGTGTGAATAGATATTTATTTTCTTACAAACCTTGTTTTTGGACGTAATACTTAAGCGTATCACCCTCTTCTTCAGATAATAAGAGCTTGTTACCCGTTCGTTCGCACCATGATGGAATATCACTACGAGTCCCTGAGTCTGTTGCGATAATTTCCAGAATATCGCCAGCCTGCATCTTTTTCATGGCCTTATTAGAGTCAATCATCGGCATGGGACAGCATTGCCCAGATGTATCCAACGATTGTGTCACTGCTATTTTATGTTCACTCATAATATATCCTTTTTAGAATGTTTGGTTGTAATCTGCTTTATCCGCCTTTTCGTTTAAGAACCATGAGGCGCCTACTATTCCCTCTGCTTCAGGAATAAGACTGTCTTCATCAACTCCAAAAACTGCAGCAGCAAGACTACAGCCATAAAAATTGACACATTCCATTTCTTTTATTGCCTTTAAAAGAGTATAAATATCATTTGGTATTCCCGCTTTTTCTACCTGACTCCTTACCCACTGATCTTGATCTGCGTATTCACCTTGTACTTTAATATTTTTAGCACCTTCCTCTGTTAATACGCGCACTGACCAATTGACAAAAAGCATATCAACTTGTATCCCTTCTGATGCCTGTAAATAGGCAAATGCAAGTGGGGTTAAAATTTTGTCATACGAATCTTCTCTTACAATAATTGTCATTGATTTCATTTTATTTCTCCTAGAACGATCATTCGTTCTGTATTTTAGTTAAAAAAAAGCAATCCTATTTTCGAACTGATTGCCAAGCACAATGCCAGATTTCATTAAAATAATGTTCCAGCGGTTGTTCTATAACGCCATCTAGACGTAAACTGATTAAACGTAATGCGCCACCAAATACAGAAGCTGCAGCAACCATATCATCCATCTGACGCACCTCACCATTAGCCATACCGTCAGCGATCATTTGACGCATTTGACGAAATGGCTTTGATGAGCAAATAGGCGTCATATTAGTCATAATTTCTTTATGCTTTATGAATAGCATGTAAATCATTACTTCCGGCTCCTCTTCAGTTATCTTGAATAGTAACTTAATAACAGCTTGACAACGGGCCTGTGCGCTATCATGCTGCTGCTCTATGTGATTAAATTCCTCATTCATTCGTGTTACTAATGTCTCAAACAAGGCTTTTGCAATATTCTCTTTATCACCAAAATTATGATAAATTGCACCGGTGCTAACACCAGATTCACTCACTATATTAGGTATCGAAGTGTTAAAGTAGCCCTGCGTTGTGAATAAATGTAGAGCCGCCTCTGTAATCATTTTTGGCGTATTTCGACTCGAATTGTTTGAAGCGGATTTCATTAGCACATAATAGAATGTAGATTCTGTTATGTCAATAGAAAATGCGCAATATCTTTCTTAATATTGAAAAATACTAATATTCATAACGCATAGATTGATCTCGAATAAATAGGCTGGGGGTTATTCTTTAGTTAGCGTATATTTTAAAATTTCAATCACCTGTTCTGGTGTAGTAGCCCACGCCATAGCTGACCCATCAACCTCTTTCAGTGGGTGGATGATATCTTCATTATGAAGTGTTATGTACGGCGTACCCAGCGCGGCGCAATACCCAGCATCAAAAGCGGCATTCCATTGTTTGTACTTATCTCCAAAACGTACGATAGCAATATCACAGCTCTCAATCAAAGTCTTGGTGCGTATTGCATTCACCTTTGCAGATTTATGATCACGCCAATAACTCACACTCTCCACACCAAGAACATCGCCTGCGGCATCACTCGCATCATGATCAGTAACAGCAGAGGTAAAAGTAATGGATAAATTATGTGCTTCACACCCCTCTTTTAAACGCTGCCTCCAGTCTGTATGTATTTCACCCGAAAGATATACTGTTAAATTCATATTTATCCCCTGTTAACTTGTTTTACGCCTTATCTAGCGCCTGACTAACATCAGCAATAATGTCATCAATATGCTCAATGCCAACAGAAATCCTTATCAAGTCAGCACCAACTCCTGCTGCTGCAAGCTCTTCGTCGTTAAGCTGTCTGTGAGTGGTAGAGGCAGGATGACAAGCAAGCGATTTTGCATCGCCTATATTGACTAAACGTAAAATCATATCAAGAGAATCAATAAACTTGGTTGCAGGCTCGATTCCGCCAGTAATGCCAAAGCTTAGAATTCCAGAGGCTTTACCAGAAGTGATTTTTTTACAGTTTTCATTATAAGGGCTATCGGCCAATGTCGCGTAATTAACCCATTCAACCTTCTCGTGCTGTTGCAGGTACTCAGCAAGTTTTTGCGCATTTTCACAATGGCGATCCATACGCAATCCAAGGGTTTCAAGCCCTTGTAAAATTTGAAAAGAATTCATGGGCGATATCGCTGCACCAGTATTTCTTAGTGGACCAACACGGCAACGACCTATATAAGCCGCCGCACCTAAGGCCTCTGTGTATACAACGCCATGATAAGCCGGATCGGGCTCATTAAGTATAGGAAAACGCTCCTTGTTAGCGACCCAGTCAAACTTACCAGAGTCAATGATGGCGCCGCCAATTGATGTGCCGTGGCCACCAATATACTTGGTCAATGAATGCACCACAATATCTGCACCCAACTCGAAAGGGCGGCATAAATATGGCGTAGCAACTGTATTATCAACAATTAAAGGAATACCGTGTTTGTGTGCAATATCTGCTAAGCGTGAAATATCAACAATATTTCCAGCAGGGTTGCCAATAGATTCACAAAATATGGCTTTGGTTTTTTCATCAATTGATTGCTCAAACTTTTCAAAATCATTGTGTTTTATCATGCGCGCCTCAACACCTTGTCTTGGCAAAGCATGAGCAAATAGATTATAAGTGCCGCCATAAAGCTCGCTAGTGCTCACAAAATTATCCCCCGACTCACAGATACATTGAAGTGCATAAGTAATAGCAGCCATACCTGAAGCAACACAAACAGCGCCAATACCATCTTCCATTGCGGTGATGCGCTTTTCTAAAACATCTGTCGTTGGGTTCATGATGCGTGTGTAAATATTGCCCGGTACTTTCAGATCAAATAAATCTGCACCGTGCTGAGTATCGTCAAATGTATAAGAGCTTGTCTGGTAAATAGGAACGGCAGCTGCCTTAGTGGTTTCTTCAGATTTGTAGCCTTCGTGTAACGCTATAGATTCTAGTTTCATAAGTTTTTTTAAAGTTATAGTTTTAATTGAGTAGCAAAATACAAGTCCGTAGCGACACTTGAATCAAACAATTGTAAAGTTAAAGTTTAGCGTATTTCATAGGCTCAACTTGTTTTATTTGTAAGCGTTATTATGCATTTTTTACCTATATCTTGGTGAAAAAATTTAGGAAATAATGCAAATGGCAATCTAAACAGCCAATAAAACATGAATTATTTACCAAAAGTGGATTAATGATGACACTTTAAGGCATAAAACACAGATTTTATAAGGGTTTAGCTTATATTTATTTTGAAAATTACAAAATTTGAGAAATTTTAACAATGGGATATTTTTTAGGTTTTTATCAGGTTAAATGTCGTTATGGACTATCAACTGATTCGCTCAAAACGCAAAACCTTAAGCTTGCAAATTAACAACAATGCTGAGCTTGTTGTGCGTGCGCCAAATCGATTATCTGTTAAAAAAATAGAGCAATTTATTAATGAAAAATCCACTTGGATTGATTTAAAAATGCGCGCTCGCTCAAATAAACAACTAAGCAGACCTGACTATAAACAAGGTGAGGCATTTTTATATTTAGGCAATACTTATCCGCTCAATATTAGTCTTAATCAAAGTACCAAACTGAATTTTAACGGGGTAACTTTTGAATCAAGCGCTGCCAATAAGGCGATATTTTTAGAATGGTATAAGACCAAATTTAGAGAGGTTGGCCTACCTAGGCTTAACTACTACGCCAAAAAGCATCAACTGGCTTATCAACAAGTACGATTAAAAAATCAGAAAACTCTATGGGGATCGTGCAGTGGTGTCAATAATATCAATCTAAACTATTTGCTAGTTAGAGCGCCTATTGCTATTATTGATTATGTTATTGTGCATGAGCTGGCGCACATTAAGCACAAAAACCACTCAAAAGATTTTTGGAATCTTGTAGCGCAGATGCTACCAAACTATAAAGCCAGCAAACGCTGGCTTCAAGATAACGGCCATAAGTTAAAAAACCTATAGCTATAATTTAACGTTTATTTATCGTTAAACTTAGTTGTTGCTTCTTCCATGGCTGCTTTTAAACTGCCCATTTGCGACATTTCAACAATAATATCACCACCGCCTACAAGCTCGCTGTTCATGTAAATTTGCGGAAAAGTTGGCCAATCTTGAAAAGCTGGCAAGTTTTGCATAACTTCTTGATCTTCAAAAATATTCACATAAGCAAATTCAACACCAGTAGAAGCTAGCGTTTGCGCAGCTGTTGCTGAAAAACCACACTGTGGAAACTGAGGCGTACCTTTCATATAAAGTACGATTGGTGCGCTATCTACTTGCGCTTGAATTCTTTGCATTACATCCATTGTTTACTCCTGATCAATAATAATTACCGAGTATTTTACTCGTATATTAGACTTTTATTGTTTAATTGCTTGAGCAATGGTGTATTTTTGCCCTTGTTTAAGTTTTTTATAATTGCCAAACACGGATTTAAAATTATCTTTAATAAAATGTCGTAAGCCGTTAATGGTCACAAATGTGATTTTACCGCCTGGTTTGAGCGCATCATAAGCGTCATACAAAATAATACTTAGTTGCTCTCTACCAACCTTGGCAGGCACGTTTGACAATACTTGGTCAAAATAATTTTGCTTATTAACCGCTGAAAAAGCATCGGATAAATAAGCCTCGGCGTTATTGATATGATTAAGCTTAGCATTGGCATTAGAGAGCTCAATCGCTACAAAATCTTTATCAACCATATGCACTTCACCCTCGGGGCAAGATTTGGCCACACTCAAGCCAATCGGGCCATACCCACAGCCCAAATCTAAGCATTTGTCGTCCTTAGCAATATCAAGATACTGCATAAATAAAATCGTACCGTCGTCGATGGCTCTAGGGCTAAACACACCCCAACGGGTTTTTAAATTTAGCTTAGATCCAAGTAAGTTAGACTCGATGAGTAGATCTTGTTTGAGTTTTGGAATGTCTTGTCGATTAAACATGGTTGTTTTTTTGTTGTTGTTTTAGCGCTTTTTTCTTGGCCTTATTGGCAATAACTTGGCTGGCATTATCACCAATATGCTCTTCACCTCTGGCTTTAGCTAGTTGAATTTGTTTTTCTCTTTCTCGGTAGCGATTAACCTGATCTTCATTCTTGGAACCATAACACCTTGGACAAGACACGCCTTTTTCATAATGCTGGTGTGCCTTATCTTGCTCGGTAATCGGATAACGACAAGCATGGCATTGATCATACTGACCTTGCTCTAAATTATGCTTAACTGCAACACGATCGTCAAAAACAAAACACTCGCCTTCCCACAAGCTGCCTTCTTGTGGCATTTGCTCAAGGTACTTGAGGATGCCACCCTGCAGATGATAAACCGTGTCAAAACCTTGGGTTTTTAAATAGGCCGTTGATTTTTCACAGCGAATACCGCCGGTACAAAACATGGCGACTTTTTTATCTCGATATTGTTCTAAATTATTTTTGGTGTATTCTGGAAATTCTCTAAAAGTTTCAGTGACGGGATTAATAGCGCCTTTGAAGGTGCCAATTTCATATTCGTAATTATTTCTCGTGTCAATCAACACTACATCAGGATCGCTAATGAGTGCATTCCAATCTTGTGGGGAAACGTACGTACCCACAGACTCTTTTGGATCAATACCGGCAACACCTAATGTCACAATTTCTTTTTTGAGCTTGACCTTAAGACGCTTAAAAGGCAGCTCTTTACTTTGAGAAAATTTAATTTCTAATTGATTAAAGCGCCCATCTTTGTCTAAAAAATCGAGCAACTGATCAATCGCTTCTTGACGCCCTGATATGGTTCCATTCAAACCTTCCAAAGCAAGCAAAATAGTCCCTTTGATTTCCAGCTTGGCCATTAACTCTCGCAAAGGCTTACTAAAATCCTCAAAATCGTCTAAACGAACAAACTGGTATAAGGCACAAACTGAAAACATAAAAAACTAGTAATAGAATAAATGATGCTTATTTTACCGTAAAGGCATATTTTTCAATCTATAAAATAGAGTTATGTGCATCGTTGCAAACCCTATTAATAATAAGGTTAATATCCGTATAATATCACTCCTACTTAAAAATTTATACGAGCATTATTTGGCTCAATGATGGAATAAACCAACATGAAAAGACCTGAATTACTCTCTCCTGCCGGTTCGCTAAAACACATGCGTTATGCATACGCGTATGGTGCTGACGCCGTTTATGCGGGGCAACCTAGATACTCACTGCGAGTACGCAATAATTCCTTTGATTTTGACACGCTCAAACAAGGTATTAGCGAGGCACATGAGACCGGTAAAAAGTTTTTCGTAGCATCCAACATCATTCCGCACAATGCCAAAATAAAAACCTACATGGAAGATATTGAGCCGGTGATTGAGCTCAAGCCCGATGCACTGATTATGGCAGATCCCGGGCTAATTATGATGGTGAAGGAGAAATTCCCCGAGCAAATCATTCATCTTTCTGTGCAGGCCAATGCCATTAATTATGCCACGGTAAAGTTTTGGAAAAATGCAGGCATTAGTCGCATCATTCTCTCGCGAGAATTATCACTCGACGAAGTCAGAGAAATTCGCCAAGAATGCCCAGATATTGAACTCGAAGTATTTGTACATGGTGCTTTATGTATCGCTTATTCTGGGCGCTGCTTACTCTCAGGCTACTTTAACCATCGAGATCCTAACCAAGGCTCATGCACCAATTCTTGCCGATGGAAATATGATGTTAAAGAAGCAGAAGAAACTCTTGAGGGTGATATTAAAGCAGTGGAGATCAAAGCACCGATAGATCAGGTTGTATTATTAGAAGAAGAGGGTCGTCCAGGTGAGCAAATGCCTGCTTATGAAGATGAGCACGGTACCTATATCATGAACTCAAAAGACCTACGCGCCATTGAACATGTGCACACACTTAGCGCCATGGGAATTAACTCCCTTAAAATTGAAGGACGCACAAAATCACACTACTACGCCGCGCGTACGGCGCAAGTATATCGCCAAGCGATTGATGATGCAGTGGCTGGACGAGAATTTAACCCGGAAGCCTTTGGCGTGTTAGAAAATCTGGCCAACCGTGGCTATACTGACGGATTTTATCGCCGCCACCAGCCTGAGGAATTGCAAACTTATTTTGATAATTATTCTCGCTCACACAAGCAACAAGTGGTGGGTGAGATTCTAGAGTATAAAGACGGAAAAGCACTGATTGAAGCCAAGAATAAGTTTAGTGTTGGTGACTCCGTTGAGGTGGTTTTGCCGAGTGGTTGTTTTGATATTGAAATTGAGTCAATGGTCACTGAGTACAATGAAGTACTCGACGTTGCCAAGGGCAGTGGTTATCGAGTGTGGATCCCAATGCCTGAAATAAAGCCTGAGCTTGGTTTTATCGCTCGAAATTTTGATGAAAAAATTAAAATCAAAAACAAGAATATTAAAAAAGATCCTGAGCAAAAAATCCGTCGCCCTTCTTGGTAGATCCCAAATCCACTCACGTATAATAGCATTCTTTGCAACAAGGTTATATACGCGTGCTTGATCAAATTCATTCACCTCAGGATATTAAAAAACTCGATTTAGATCAGTTGCAATCCTTGGCAGATGAAATTCGAGATTTTTTGATCCAAACTATTCAAAAAACAGGTGGGCATTTAGCGCCAAATCTTGGCACCATTGAAATGACGCTTGCCATGCACTACGTGTTTGATACACCTAAAGATAGCTTTGTTTTTGATGTCGGTCATCAAGCCTATACACACAAAATACTAACTGGTCGACTCAAGCAGATGCCGACTTTACGCCAAAAAGATGGTCTTTCAGGTTTTACCAAACGCAGCGAAAGTGAGCACGATAGCTTTGGTGCCGGGCACTCTTCCACCTCAATTAGCGCCGCACTGGGAATTGCCATTGGCAATCGCCTGCATAATAATGACAAGAAATCTATTGCTGTGATTGGTGATGGCGCTTTAACAGGTGGCATGTCATTTGAAGCACTTAATCACGCGGGTGACTCAAATGCTGATTTACTCATTATTCTGAATGATAATGACATGAGCATTTCCAAAAATGTTGGTGCCATGAACAAGTATCTGACCAAGCTTATCTCTGGAAAAGTATACTCAACCATGAAAACCAAGTCGTTGGATTTTCTTGAAAAAGTACCCATGATTCATGAATTTGCCAGACGCTCTGAAGAGCACTTAAAAGGCATGGTATTGCCAAGCACTTTGTTTGAAGAATTAGGCTTGGATTATTTTGGACCCATTGATGGCCACGACTTACCTACACTGGTTAAAACCTTACAGAATTTAAAGCGACAAGACAAGCCTCGTCTGCTGCATATTATTACCAAAAAAGGCTATGGTCTTGAGAGCGCTGAAAAAGATCCTTGTAAATTCCATGGCGTAGCGCCTGCACAATCTCAGGCTAATACACTACCCAGCTATAGCGATGTTTTTGGCACTTGGATTAACAATACCGCCAAGCAAAATACAGGTTTAATCGCCATCACCCCTGCTATGTGTACCGGCTCGGGTATGAGCGATTTTGAAAGAGACTTTCCTGAGCAGTATTTTGATGTTGGTATTGCCGAACAACACGCTATTACTTTTGCAGGCGGATTAGCTGTACAAGGGTTTAAGCCAATTGTCGCTATCTACTCTACTTTTTTACAGCGAGGCTATGATCAGCTTATTCATGATATTGCCTTACAAGATTTAAATGTAGTTTTTGCCATTGATAGGGCTGGCTTAGTGGGAGCAGATGGCGCCACCCATGCAGGCAGCTTTGATTTAAGCTTTTTACGCTGCGTTCCAAATCTAGTGGTGATGTCACCAAGCAATTCAGCTCAAATGTATCAGATGTTAAATACCGCATTTGCAACGCCCGGTGTATTTTGCGTGCGCTACCCAAGAGGGGTATCTGCCATTGAAAGCTATGTTAGCACTGAGCAAATCCAAATTGGAAAAGCTGAGGTGGTTCGACAAGGTGCGAATATTGCTATTTTAGCCTTTGGCACTCTACTAGATTTTGCCTTAGAAGCGGCAGAATCAATCAATGCAACCGTGGTTGACATGCGTTTTGTTAAGCCTTTAGATGAAACGCTACTGATTGAGCTGAGCAAAACCCATACTCAATTTATCTCTATTGAGGACAACGCCATTAAAGGCGGTGCTGGCAGCGGTGTGAGTGAATTTTTCCATCAACAAGGCATTAACACCTCTCTTAAAATTCTTGGCTTGCCTGATATCTTTACCGAACAAGGCTCACAAGATCAGCTACATGCATTGTATGGCTTAGATGCTCAGGCTATTATTGCTGCTAGCCAAGCATGAAAAAACTCTTAAAACACTATAGCCCCAAACCTCATGAGGTAAAAAACCATAAACATTTAGGCTGGCTTAGTAAGCACTTACATGATCCTAGTTTGTGGAATTTTAATCGAAAATCAATCTCTAAAGCCTTTGCAGTAGGTCTGTTTTTTGCCTTTATTCCTGTGCCTTTTCAAATGCTACTAGCTGCACCAGGTGCGGTTATTTTTAGTGCTAACCTACCTTTATCTATTGCTCTAGTATGGATTACCAATCCACTCACTATGGCACCTATTTACTATGGCTGTTACAAACTAGGTGCTTGGTTATTGGGTGTGCAAATCGAGTCTGATGTTGTTATGTCGCTTGAATATGTTTGGCAAGTATTTGATACGATCTGGCAGCCTTTCTTATTAGGTTGTTTGACGGTTTCTGTTGTTAGTGCACTACTTGGCTACTTTGGCGTGCAGTTTATTTATCGATATCGAGTATACAGACGCTCAAAAAAGCTATAAATTATCCAAATTAAGCTTGAGCTGAGCTCTGATTTTTGCCTCTAAAACATCGACCAAATTTTCATTACTGACTTTTTGGTCTGTCTTACCTTCTACATACATCAAATTTGGCTCTCCACCTGTCAGACCCACTGAAACTGCTTTTGCCTCACCCGGGCCATTAACCACACAGCCAATAACAGCTGCGTCAATCGGTTCACTAATATCTTCTAGTCTAGACTCAAGTTCATTAACCACTTTTATAACATCAAATTTTTGACGAGAACAAGATGGGCAAGCTATCAAATTAACGCCCTTTTGCCTCAAACCCAATGACTTAAGAATATCAAAACCAACACGAACCTCATCAACTGGATCAGAAGCAAGCGACACTCGAATCGTATCGCCAATGCCTTCGGCCAACAATAAGCCTAGGCCAATGGATGATTTAACCGTGCCTGAGCGCAAAGAGCCTGCTTCAGTAATACCTAAATGCAGTGGATTATCAATCTCAGAGGCGAGCTGTTGATAGGCAAAAACCGTCATAAATATTTCACTGGCTTTGAGTGATATTTTAAAATTATCAAAATTAAGCCGATCTAAAATATCAATATGCCTAAATGCCGATTCAACCATTGCCTCAGGCGTTGGCTCGGTATATTTTTTTTGCAAGTCTTTTTCTAAAGAGCCGGCATTAACCCCAATCCTAATCGGGATTCCATGATCTTTAGCGCTCGCCACTACCTCGCGAATTCTATCTTCACGACCAATATTGCCCGGGTTAATACGCAAGCAATCAGCCCCATATTCTGCCACCTTAAGCGCAATCTTATAATCAAAGTGAATATCAGTAATCAGCGGAATATTAGCCTGTTTTTTAATCTCTTTAAAGGCCTCTGCCGCTTCCATGGTTGGTACAGAAATACGTACCAAATCAGCGCCCGCCTCTTCAATGGCTTTAATCTGCTTTAGCGTTGCAGCCACATCCGTGGTTTGTGTATTGGTCATACTCTGCACAGAAATTGGCGCATCACCACCAATGGCAACATTGCCCACAAAAATTTGTCGAGATTTTCTTCGGGTAATGCTATGTATAGGCTTCATTGTTTTTTAAATGTTTGAATCAATTCGTCTAGGCCTTTGTCACTCTTAACCCGGCGATCAATCTCAGTTTGATAGGTTTTATTAGATTTAATTATAACGCTGTTCACCTGCTCTTCTACTGGCTTTTTTCCTTTGCTAATAACAATCAAAGTATTGTTATTAGCCTCTTTAACAGGCATTTCAAGATACTGATAGCCATACAAACCCATTAATACAATAGCCAGCATTAAAATCCAAATTTTAATCCTTGGCTTGCGTTTTTTTTTACTTGGGTAGTAATCAATTCCGTCTAGCATCTGAGCGTTTGGTTTTATCTTGTACTTTACCAGCTAGCTGTCCACAGGCTGCATCTACATCCTCGCCACGGGTTCGCCTGGTCATAGTGCGAATTCCTTTAGAAGATAAAATATCTTGAAAATTATCAATAGCTCTGACACTAGAAGTTTGATAATCAGATTGTGGAAATGGATTAAAAGGAATTAAATTCACCTTAGCAGAAACCCCTTTTAAAAGCTTAGCCAGTTGCTGCGCATGCTCTGATGAGTCGTTCACGCCTTTTAACATAACGTACTCGAACAAAATATGGCGCTCTTGCGTGCCGGCATTCAGATATACATCGCAGGCTTTCATGAGTGCTTCGATAGGGTATTTTTTATTAATCGGTACCAACTCATCACGCAACGCATCATTTGGCGCATGCAGAGATATGGCCAAACTGACAGGGACTCGCTCACTCATACGCTCTAAAGCAGGCACCACACCCGAGCTAGAAATAGTCACTCGTCGGCGCGATAATCCAAATGATAAATCATCTAATAATAAATCGCAGGCACTATACACAGCCTCTTCATTTAACATTGGCTCGCCCATGCCCATAAAGACAACATTAGAAATTCGCTTGCCAACTGGATTTAGATGTAAGTTAGCAATCAATACCTGGGCGATCATTTCTGCTGTAGATAGATTTCGATTAAAGCCTTGATAACCTGTTGAACAGAAAGTGCAGGCAAGTGCACACCCTACTTGGGATGAAATACATAGCGTACCCCGCTCTTTTTCTGGAATATAAACCATCTCTATATGGTTTTCACCACCAGTTTTAATCACCCACTTAATCACACCATCTAGCGCATGATTCTTACTAACAACCTCTGGAAATTCAATACAAGCTATCTCATTAAGCTTTTCTCTTAATTTTTTGCTCAGATTAAGCATTTGATCAAAATCAAATACATGATCTTTGTAAATCCACTTCATGAGTTGCTTGGTACGAAAAGACTTCTCGTCCAATTCATTAAAAAATTGGTCAAGCGCTTTCTGATTAAGATTTAAAAGATTTATTTTGTTTTGCATCAATAAAAAATAGCACAGACAAACTGTGCTATTTAGACCCTATAAGTTAATAAAGATTAACGTGTTCTTGGGCAAACACCCTCAGCACCAAAAAAGTATTCAATTTCAATGGCAGCATTTTCTAATGAGTCAGAGCCATGTACGGCATTTTCATCTAAAGACTGTGCAAAATCAGCACGAATAGTGCCTGCTACTGCCTCTTTAGGATTGGTTGCACCCATAATTTCACGGTGCTTAGCAACCGCATTGTCAGCTTCTAGCACCTGAACCATAACTGGGCCAGAAGTCATAAACTCAACCAACTCACCATAAAAAGGACGATCCTTATGAACAGCGTAAAATCCGCCTGCTAACGTTTCATCTAAATGCAACATTTTAGCAGCGACAATTTTAAAGCCGGCTTTTTCAAATCTAGTATAAATTTGGCCAATAACATTTTTAGCCACAGCGTCTGGCTTAATGATTGATAAAGTGCGTTCCATAGGTATCTCCCCTGAGCGATTGTTAAGACTAGCATTTTACCAAACTTTAGACGTAAAAAAAGCACCCGAAGGTGCTTTTGTCACGATAAGAATTAACGCTTAAGCGTTAACTGCATCTTTAAGAGATTTACCTGCTTTAAAGGCTGCTACTTTAGAAGCTTTAATTTGAATCGTTGCACCTGTTTGTGGGTTACGACCAGTGCGTGCTGCACGATCTCTAACAACAAACGAACCGAAACCTGTTAATTGCACGCCATCACCACTTGCCATAGCGCCTGTAATTGCATCTGTCGTTGCGTTTAGTGCACGACCTGCATCTGCTTTTGAAATGTTTGCTGCTGATGCGATTGCATCAATTAATTCTGACTTGTTCATCCTCTTCCCCTTGGTTTATAAAAAAAATGTAAAAAAATATTGGATTGGTAAAATACACGACCTGGTTCAAATAAAACCAATCTTAGTTCAATAAAGTTTTACTAATTATATGCAAAAAATTACTGTTAAATCAATCATTTGCAAAAAAATTAATCTTTTATAGAGATTCACTATGAAATACTTATTTATTCATTTCTTTTAAGGTTCTTTGTTTATCCCTTTGCCAGTCTCTAGATTTAACATCTTGGCGCTTGTCATGGGATTTTTTACCTTTAGCAACGCCAATTTCAAGCTTAACACGCCCCTTCTTCCAATACATCTTTAAAGGTACAACGGTTGCGCCTTTTTGCTCAATTTTTTCTTTTAAGCGATTAATTTCTAAACGATTTAATAGCAGTTTTCTTGTTCTGGTTGCGTCAGCAGTCACATGGGTTGAGGCGCTTTGTAGTGCAGAAATATGGGCACCGAATAAAAACATTTCGCCATTTTTTAAGATGACATAGCTTTCTTTAATCTGCACCTTGTTCTCTCGCAGACTTTTTACTTCCCAACCTTCCAAAGAAAGCCCAGCTTCCAAGGTTTGTTCGATAAAATAGTCATGACGTGCTTTTTTATTAAGCACAATCGTGTTTGAACTTACCTTAGGTTTTTTGGATTTTGCCATGCATCAACTCTCTAAAAGTGCTCTTGTACCTTATTCAGCTGAGCAAATGT